>Ga0209427_10002335_pt1 | contig 22322 bp, 16 predicted proteins | sample DeeMarSWOR136_30_FD_187465 | JGI IMG/M metagenome (GOLD analysis project Ga0209427, IMG submission 187465) | Marine sediment microbial communities from White Oak River estuary, North Carolina - WOR-1-36_30 (SPAdes) (version 2) | ecosystem: Environmental > Aquatic > Marine > Intertidal zone >...
ATGGCAACTAATGGGAAGGGATGAAGCCCAATTTTATATTCAACCCATCCAATTACCCCCTCTAAATCACCTCTTCTTCCTTCCCATAAGGTTGTTTTTTTATCATTATGTAAAAATTACAAGAAACATTTAAATAACATTATTAACAGAGTATAACATAGAAAAGGTGGTGATGGAAAAAATGAAAATCGTCAGCCAGGTATCGACCAAACAGGAATTTGATGAAATGAAAACTGTTATGGAAATATTTGTAGTCAGTAACAGAATAAAACAACTTGCAGATTCAGCTTAAGCACCTTTTCTTATATAATTTATTAATAAAAAAATAATATGTTAAAATGTTCTGTTTTTTCTTAATAAAAAAACAATTATAATTTTTAATTCAAATCAATAGATTAAATTTTTTTAAATTCATCATAAAAACAAATTTTTATTCAAATGTAACTACATACTTTATATAAAAATAGTAGATGAGAACGTTAATATTAGAGATATGGATTATAGAAAAAACTATTTCCGGGGTAAATTATGGTAGAAAAAAAAGAGATAGAATCAATATTTTTAAAAGAATTACAGTTGATTAAAAACCAAGATTTAAAAAACAAGGTTATAATGGCTTGGAAAGAAGCATCAGATAGAGGAAAATGGAACTCTTTGGATGATGCTCCTTTTACTCTTTTAATTGAAAATTCTGGTAAATTAACAGATCATACAAAAAGAATTACTATACTAGCAAAAACTGTATTAGATAATAGAGAAGAAAAACTAAATCAGGATTACTTAATTGCTGGTGCTCTTCTTCATGATGTAGGAAAATTGTTGGAATATGAATTTGTTAATGGTAAATATGTAAAAAGTGAATTTGGTAAAAAATTCAGACATCCTGTTTCTGGTGCGTTACTTGCAAAGGAACTTGGTATACCAGATGAAGTTGTTTTCATTATCTATGCTCATTCTCATGAAGGAGATGAGCTTAAAAGAAGCCCTGAAGCAATAATTGTTAATCACTGTGATTTTATAGATTTTGAAATTAAAAAATCATTGGGGTAAAATATGAAATCAAATAATGTGTCTATTAAACCAAAGGAAACTAAAATTCATGGCATGGTTTTAAAACCATTTGCTGGCGCAAAAAAATATTCTTACTCTTCAAAAGTCACTAGTTTGTCAGATGCTCTTAAAAAATGTAAACTTAAAAATGGTGACACACTTTCTTTTCATCATCAGCTTCGTAATGGTGACAATGTTGTAAACTTAACTCTTGAAGCGGTTAAAAATCTTGGTGTAAAAAATATCAGAGTGGCTCAAACTGCTATGTTTGATGTGCATAATCCAGTCATTGGTTATATAAAAGATGGTGTGGTTAATAGAATTGAAGGTAGTTTAAACGGTGCTGTTGGTGATTTTGTTTCTAAGTATCCCTTACCATATCCTGTTGTTTTACGATCACATGGTGGTCGTTGGGCTGCTGTAAAAACTGGAGAATTACATCCTAATATTGCTATAATTGCAGCTTCAGCTTCTGATGAACGAGGTAATTGCACAGGAATTATTGGTAAAAGCGCTTTTGGTCCTATATCTTACTCACAAATAGATGCGATGTATGCAGATTATGTAATTGTTGTGACAGATAATGTTGTTGAATATCCTTGTAAATATCAGGAAATACAGGAAAGATATGTAGATTATGTAGCAGAGGTTGACTGTATAGGTGATCCCAAAAATATTATGTCAGGCACAACAAAAATAACAGAGGATGTAGATAAACTACAGATAGCTCGTGATTGTGTTGAAATCATGGATGCAGCAGGTTTAATAAAAGACGGAATGGTTTTTCAATCAGGTGCTGGTGGTATATCTCTTGCTGCAATGAAATTTTTAGGTGAACGACTTGAAGAAAAAAATATTGTTGCCAATTGTGCAACAGGTGGTTTAACAAAATTGATATTAGATATATACGAAGCGGGTAGAGTTAAAAATATCTATTATTCCCAAGTTTTTGATGATTATTCTGTAAAATTTATTCAAAAAAATCTTGGATTGCCCGCTGATATTGGTCATTATGCTGATCCAACTTCAAAAGGTCGAACAATCGATGCATTAGATACAGTTGTTCTTGGTGGAACAGAAGTTGATATCAAATTCAATGTTAATGTTAATACCCATAGCGATGGTAGATTATTACATGGAATAGGTGGACATCAGGATACAGCTGCTGCTGCAAAACTTACAATAATTACTTGTCCAGTTTTTAGAAAAACCAATCCAATTGTTAGAGAAAAAGTTACAACTATTTCAACACCAGGAGATGTAATAGATGCAATTGTTACTAATGAAGGCATAGCAATAAATCCTAAACGAAAAGATTTAATTGAAAAAGTAAAAAATAAAATTAATCTTGTTTCAATAGAAGAATTAAAAAATATTGCTTATAATGCAACAGGTGGACCACAAGTATTGGAATTCACAGATGAGATTGTTGGAATCACAAAATGGTTTGATGGAACATTACTGGATATTATAAGAAAAGTTAAGGAGTAAAAATTATGAAATGGTATACCAAAATAACAAAAGTTGAACCAAATCATTTAGTTACAAGAGGATACAGACAAGAGGATCTAATAGGCAATATTACGTATCCTAGCGTTGTTTATCTTTTGTTAAAAGGGGAATTACCTTCAAAAGAACACGGCAGGATGATGGATGCAATTTTAACATCATGCATAGATCATGGTGTTACTCCACCCTCATCTATGGCATCAAGAATAGTTGCTTCAGGAGATGTACCCTTACCAACAGCAGTTGCAGCTGGTATTTTGTCTATTGGTGATGCTCATGGGGGTGCAATAGAAAAAGGTGCAAAATTTCTTCAAAAAGGAATTATTCGAATGAACGAAGAAAAAAAGTCAATCGAGGAAATAGCAAAAATTCTTGTAAAAGAAAATATTGAAAAAAAGAAAAAAATACTTGGTTTTGGTCATCGTATTCATAAATCTGATCCAAGAACAAATAAACTTTTTTTGCTTGCAGATGAATTAAAAATCTCAAAAGATCATGTAGCTTTATCAAAAGCAATAGAAAAAGAACTTGAAATTCAAACAGGTAAAAAACTTCCTATTAATGTTGATGGTGCAATAGCTGCAATATCATCTGATATGAATTTTGATTGGCGTCTTGGAAAAGCATTTTTTGTACTTGGCAGAGTCGCTGGACTTATTGCTCAAGTTTATGAAGAGCAAACTGAGCAAAAACCTATGCGTGAAATTTTTTCTTGTGATTATGAGTATAGTGGTCCTAATGAAAGAGACCTTCCATAATTTTTTGGAGGTATATGTATGGGTAAAACAATAATTCAAAAGATTTTTGAAAATCATTCTAGTCAACAAGCAAATGTTGGGGAAAACATTGACATTGAAATTGATGTTCGTGTTGCACGTGATTTTGGTGGTGCAAATGTTGTAAAAAATCTTGAGGAAAATAGTCTTTCTATTCATGATCCAAAAAAGACTTTTTTTACTTTTGATTGTAATCCTGGTGGTTGTGATCAGAAATATGCAGTTAATCAACATATCTGCCGTCTTTTTGCACGTAAAAATGGAATAAAGGTTTTTGATATTGAAAAAGGAATAGGAACTCATCTTGTTATTGATGAGGGTATAGCAAATGCGGGAGCAACTATTGTTTCGACTGATTCACATGCAAATATTTTGGGTGCAATAGGTGCCTTTGGTCAAGGTATGGGAGATCAGGATATTGCTCATGCTTGGGCATATGGTAAGATTTGGTTTAAGGTTCCACCTTCAGTTAAGATTATATTAAAAGGTAAACCTTCTTTGAATTCATCTCCAAAAGACGTTGTTCTGAGATTACTGCAGGAGTTTGGCGCAAATGGGTTACTTGGGTACTCCGCTGAGCTATACGGTGGGTATGTTGATTCGTTATCACTTGATGGTAAAATTACAATAGCTTCTATGGCTACTGAGATGGGAGGTATAATAATTTTTTTCCCAACAAATGATGTTACTGGTGACAAGGATGCTGAATATAAACAAATATTTGAAATAGATATTTCAAACCTAAAACCAATGATTTCTAATCCAGGGCATCCTGAAGATGTAGTAGGTGTGGAAAGTATTGCTGGTAAAAAGATAGATTCTGGTTTTATCGGTTCATGCACAAATGGACGTATAGAGGATATGAGAGCTACTGCAAAGATTTTAAAAGGTAGAAAAATAGCACCTGGACGTGTTCTTAAAATTGTTCCTGCTACCGATGAAATTTGGAAACAATGCTTAAATGAAAGCCTGATTAAAATTTTCAAAGACGCAGGTGCATTGGTTGGTTCGGCTGGTTGTGCTGGTTGTGCTGCTGGTCAGATTGGACAAACCGGATCAGGTGAAGTTACCGTTTCTTCTGGTAATAGAAACTTTTTAGGTAAACAAGGTAAAGGTGATATCTACTTAGCATCACCTGAAACTGTAGCTGCATCCCTTGTTGCAGGGTATATAACGACAGCAGATAATATTCCAAAAACACCAGCTTCCATAGAGATTAAAAAACCTGTAGAAATGAAAACAAAATCAGAAAGAAAAATATTTTCAACTCCCTTGACTATTGAAGGAAAAGCGTGGGTTATAAAAAAAGATAATATAGATACAGATATGATTTATCACAATAGGTATCTTTCAATTACTAAAATAGCTGATATGGGTCAATATACCTTTGATAATTTACAAGGATATGAAAAATTTGCAAAAGAAGCAAAAAAAGGCGACATTATAATTGTTGGTAAAAACTTTGGAGCAGGAAGTTCAAGACAACAAGCAGTAGATTGTTTTAAATCATTAGGAATAAGTGTAATAATAGCAGAATCTTTTGGTGCAATTTATGAACGTAATGCAATCAATAGTGCTATGCCAATACTTGTTGCAGAGAATATAACTAATAAGATTTATCCTGGTGATATTTTATCAATAGATTTTTTAAATGGAAAAATTTTTGATAAAACTCAGAATAAAACTTTTTATTCTAAAGCATTTTCTAATGCTCAACTTGAAATATATAAAAAAGGAGGATTGTTAAAAAATCCTCAATAAATTATATTAAAATCTTCTACCCCTAAAAATATTTATTATGGATCTACGACCTTCTCTTTTTCTTTTTGTACTACCGGTTAATATCCTATCTGTATTAAAAATCCAAACAACTACGATAATTGTTACAATAGCAAATATTGCTGAATAAGCAATTCCGCTGAAAACAAAAGTATAATCTCCAAAAATAAGAGCTCTAGGTGCCATCATAGGATGAGAAAATGGAATTGCAAAGACAAACACTTTTCCAGCAAGCGGTAAGGTATCAAAATCCATAAACAACGATATGAACATTGGAATAAGTGCAAGCATTGTTACTGGAAAAGTAAGAGTTTGAGCACTTTTATAATTTTTAGCAAAAGTACCAAGTAGCATACATAAAGCAAGAGCTGCAATCAAAGTTACAAAAAGAGAGATTCCAACTATTATGAAACCTTGAGTGTTAAGTACCAAATTATATTTAGCAATGATTGAACCTCCTTGTGAAAATCCTTGCAAATAGTAGCTCATTCCAACCATATATATTAATGCAAGCAAAAAACCAATAATCGCACTAGCAATTATTTTTCCTGAAACAATACTTGTGCGTTTTACAGGTAAAGTAAGTAGAGTTTCAAGTGTTTTATTTTCCTTTTCAAGTGCCATTGAGGTAATTACTATCCCACCAGCCATGATTATTATCATCATCATTATTATAGGAATTAGTATTGATTGGGAAGAAAGCATATTTACAATAGAGTTAGGTGAAAGACCTTTGAACTCTTTACCTTTAAAATAAGTAGTTTCAACCTTTTGTGTTGGTGTTAAAATAACACTTGCATTTATTGAAGTATTGCTTTTTATTAGCTGTTCAGAAATATTTGTATTAATTACTCTAAGCAAATATTCTACACCGCTTGATGATATTGAATCCAATATCCCCGCACCTTTCATGATCCAATATATCTCTATATTTCCATATTCCTCGTTTGTGATCCTTGATGTAAAATTTTTATCAATAACAATAAGTGCAACACCTTGTTGTTCATTAATAGTTTTAAGACCAAATTCTATATCATTTGAAGATGTTGAATTAAAAACAACTTCAGCATTTGTCATTAGCACATTGTTTACCACATTTGAAAGTGAACTATTGTCTTCATTAATTACTCCGATTATTGGAGGCTCTGCTGCTTCTTTTTGAATCTCTTGAATACTCCCTCCCATAGACCCATAAATCGCTGCAATTATTATTATCGGTATGAAAGTCGCTGGTGTAAGTAATTCTTTAAGCTCTTTTTTTATTATGTTACCAACTGCACTCATTTTACCACCCTCGTAAAAACTTCTTCAATATTTCTTGCGTTATATTTTCCCATTAAATCTTTTGGTCTGCCTGTTTCGACTATTTTTCCTTCCGCAATCAAAGCTATTCTGTCACATAATAATTCAACTTCAAGCATATTATGGGAAGAAAGTAAAATTGTTGTACCTGCTTCTGTGGTATTTTTAATTATTTTTCTAATCTCCTGAGCATTAATAACATCAAGACCTGAAGTCGGTTCATCCAAAATAGCCAGCTTCGGCTCTATCATAAGTGCTCTACCAACAAGCAACCTTCGCATCATACCTTTGCTATATGTATCAACACGATCGTTTATTCTATCTCCGAGATTTGCAATCAAAACTCCTTTTTCTACCATTTCTTGTGTTTTTTTACCGTTATTAAAAAACCTAGCTATAAACTCAAGATACTCTCTTCCTTTAAGATTTTTATATGCACCCGCGTCTTCCGGTAAATAACTAATCATTTTACGAATCTCTCCAGCATTTTTATATAAATCATAATCAAGTACCTTAACAGATCCAGAGGTAATACGTAAAATAGTTGAAATAATCCTAAGAACAGTTGTTTTACCAGCGCCATTAGGACCTATTAAACCAAAAATTTCACCATTATTAACTGTAAAAGATACGTCTTTAACTGCGTCTATTGTACCATATTTTTTTACTAAATTTTTCACCTCAATAGCTGCCATACTCTTTTTCTCCTCAAATAAATAAGTCTAATTATTACTAAAGTGTTTTTTTATAAACAATTGCTAATAATGAATAATTATTTATCAATATTCTTTTTTTTATACTCTTCACTTATTTTATCAGCTATTTTACCATCTTCTATAATAAATGCACCTATATAACCACAATCTTTACATTGCCATTTCTGTCGGTCGTGAGGTATTAACCAATCAATATTTTTTGATCCACATTTTGGACAGAATTTCATATTTCATCATCTTCTACGTATATAATAAAACTTATCTAATATACCTTAAAAGTACATAAAAGTTCGACTTTTAATAACAAAATTTATTAACAGATGTTAATTCTTATATATTTGAGAATTGGTTAAAAATTTAAAATAATCATAATCGGTAAGATGTGATTATATGAAAAAAATATTAGTATTAATTATTATAAGCGCATTGTTAATAACACCATCCTTTATAGCTACAGCATCTACTTATCAGATGGATAAACAACTAAATACAAATAGTGGTTTTATTGATTTCGATCCTTTAGTTGATATTCAAGTGACTGTTGAGATACAAAAAATTAGATCACTTGAAAAATTCGAGTATCCTAATATCAGAACCTTTAAAAAAATTGATTTATTTAGCGACCCTGATTTTTTTGTTAAAGTCTTTATTAATGACCAGGAATTTACAAGTACTATTTGGAATAATACAAAGTATATTTATAACCCACAATTTTCATCAACACTAAATGTACCAGATGATGTAGAAAATGTAAGTATAATAATTCAATTATTTGACTGGAATTCTGGTTCTAATAGATTATGTGATATTAATGCAGAAAGTCCAAAATTTGATGTTGAATTAACATACAGTATAAAAACTGGTCATTGGACTAAAGGAGATTATATAGGCGATTCTAGTGGTTATGGGAGACTCAATGGATGTGACGATGGCAGTGTATATACACCTGAAAGAGACTGTGAATTATGGTTTAACATCTATCAAAATGACTTTGATGACGATGGCATTCCTTATTGGACTGAGATAAATGAATATGGCACTGATCCAACTGAAAAAAATACAGGTGATGATGATAATGATAATATACCAATAGAATGGGAGTGGAAATGGGGATTTGATCCTTTTTACAAGGATAATCACAATTCTTTGGATCCTGAACATGACGGATTAACTAATTATGAGGAATACCTCACTTCAGAGTGGGATTCTGATCCTTTTAGGCAAGATATTTATATTGAACTTGATCAAATGGAAGAAAGTCCAGATGGTAAAAAAAGCATTTTACCAGAAGGTTCAAAAGAATTGTTATACACTGCATTTAATAGACATAACAAAGTTTTACACATTGATGATGGGTCTATGGGTGGTGGTGAGATGATTCCTTTTGATGAACTAATAGTTGGTAATGATCTTGATGATGTGTATTGGCAGTATTTCTTGCATTATGATGAGAATAATTGGAGAAAAGGCGTTTTTCATTATGGTTTAATTATTTATGATGCAGGTAGAGCTGGGTATATGTTCCGACGCAATTCTTTTGTTGTAAGCAGCAGGAATATGGAGATTAAAACAATTCCAAAAACACAGGCCATAAGAGATATAGTATATGCAAGTGGTTACATGCATGAAACTGGTCATACATTAGGTATTCACAATTCAGGTGTTGATAATAGAAATACATATTTTCCATGGCAATACGGTTTCTGGTTTTGGGGTAGATATAAAAGTTGTATGAACTATAGATATGTTTTCAGATTAGTTGATTACTCTGATGGATCAAGAAATCCAAATGATTTTAATGACTGGGAAGATATGGATTTAACTGCTTTCCAAAGACCATGGTAACTTTTAGAAAAATATCAAAATAAATTAATTTTTTTTAATAGTTTTATTTAACTTTTTACTAAAATTTAAATTTAATTTATTACCATTGAAAAAGCCCTGTAAAAACACCATATCCAATTAACAATTGTGGCTCTACTACTTTATTAATTCCAAGATCTGCAAAGTTAATAAGTATTCCTCTAAATAAAAATGTATATATTCTATGTAAACCAAAATCCCAGTATGGAACACCTAGTCTAAACGGGTTTAGACGAGCTGTAACTGAGAAACCAATAAGATGTCTAATAAATATTGGTCTGATTATTTTACCAATAAGTGTTTCATAATCATAAAATGGTACCCAACAAATTCCTAAACCAAAACTTAGTATCGGTTGACGTATAATATATAAAGGACCATGTAATAAATTTATTAAAGATAGGATAAAAGCTATTGTAATTGCATATGGAAAACCAGTTCCGATAACAATGTTAATTATGTCAATAATTTTTATAATTGCGTTTTGTATGTTGTCCCATTCAACGATTGTGATATTTTTACCACCAGGGCTGTTATCATTTATTGTATTTTTTGACAAGGTTAATAAGTTTGATACTGAAACGTTCAATTCATTAAATTCTTCTTCTGTTATATCTTTTTTAATAGAATAGTCCTGTCCATTTACATCATTCATCAATATAGATAGAGTTTTAGTTTCTGTTGGAGTTTTTATATTAACTGCAATTACAGCTGAGGTAGGAATAACAAGAATTAAAAAAATGATAATTGCTATTATTGGGATTAATAAGTTTTTTCTTATCCTAATTTTATTCAAACTATCACCCCCCACCCCACTTATTATCATCAGCTACTAATTTATAATCGTTTTGGTTAAAAATAGTATTTGCAACAATTGGCTTTAAAAACTTAAATAAATAATTTTTAATTAAACATAAAATAGTCAAAAGAAGAAGAAATTTTAATAAACAAAGTAACTGGCTGTTAATAATAGCATAAAAATAGCAATAAGAGAACCTATGAAAAAACGAGGATTCAAAATTAATAGATTTTCATATCTTTCACTCATTTTCTTCATCCACCTATTTAATTATGCTATGAATTAACATAGCATTTAATTATTCTATTTTTAATACTTTATATAACCATCGTGTAAAAATGACAAAATGAAATATTGGATCTATACAATTAAATATTATATCTTGTTTAACGAGAAAAAGCAAATAAGACAGCAATGATAAAATTAGATAAATTTTTGTTTTAAAAATAATACGCCGTTTTTAAACGTTTAGATATGTATTGTTACATGAAAGATATTATATTTTGGGATTTTATGAAGGAAGTGATAGAAATGATAAATTAAAGATTTTAAAAGATTTAATTTTTAATACTATTTACAGTTTTAAAGATAACTACTATAAAGCATGAATTTATATATATTATAAATCATATTATTTTAAATAAAAGGCGAGATCATATGGACGTCCAATTTCAAAATAAATATATAATCTTTGTTATAATTATTTTATTATTTATTGTATCTTTAACACCCTTGATTATGAGTAAACCAATGGAACAATATAATTTTATAAAAAATTGTTCTGATGGGTATATATTATTCAGTCCCATGAGTTCCACAACAACTTATCTAATAGATTATGATGGCAAAATAATACATACCTGGCTTAATGATAACCCACCAGGCTATTCAGTATACCCATTAAAAAATGGCAACATATTACGAGCAGCAAGTCGTAATATTAAACAAGGTGGTATGGTCCAAGAAATAGCATGGGACGGTGATATTATTTGGGAATTTATTTACGATTCTGATGAATACCTAAGTCATCATGATATCGAACCACTTCCCAACGGGAACGTCCTTATAATTGCTTGGGAGTATAAAACAATTAATGAGACGATTGCTGCAGGGTGTAATCCAAATCTTGAACCATTTGGGTCATTAACACCAGATCATATTATAGAGGTAAAACCAAATGGCTCCAATAATGGAGACATTGTATGGGAATGGCACGTCTGGGATCATCTTATACAAGATTATGATCCATCGAAAGAGAATTACGGTGTTGTAGCGGATCATCCTGAATTAATTGACATCAATTTTGTCGGTGGGCATTCGATTGAGATAAGGGATTGGACACATATTAATTCCATAGACTATAATGAAAATCTAGATCAAATCCTTCTAAGTAGCTGGTATTTTAATGAAATTTGGATTATTGATCATAGCACTACTACTGAAGAAGCAGTAGGGCATACAGGTGGAAGCAGTGGGAAAGGTGGTGATTTGCTTTACCGCTGGGGTAATTCACAAACCTACCGTGCTGGAACTGCTATAGATCAACGATTGTTTGGACAACATGATGCACAGTGGATTGAAGTAGGATACCCTGGATCTGGTAATATTCTCGTTTTCAACAATGGATTAGATCGGTTCGAAGGTAAATATTCTTCGGTAGAAGAAATCGTTACACCCGTAAACCAAAATGGTACATATCTCCATACTCCCGGTTTACCTTATCAACCAAAAAATCCGATATGGATATTTACTACACCCATCCCAACAAATTTTTATTCGAATCTAATCTCAGGATGTCAAAGACTCCCCAATGGTAACACCCTTATATGCAATGGTGTAAAAGGAATCTTTTTTGAAGTAAATTCTGAAAAAGAAATTATCTGGGAATATACAAACCCCTATCCTAGTTATTTTTTAAATAGAGTATTCAAGATTCGTTTTATTCCCCTAGATCCACAATCTGATCCAGATTTAAAATGTTATGGTAACCTTCATTGGACACTAGTCCCTGCGGGTTCTTCTCTAACTGGTTCATTTAATATAGCTAACATTGGAGATGCTTTTTCAAAACTAAATTGGGAAATTATAAGTTATCCCAACTGGGGAACATGGAGTTTTAGCTCTGTTCACGGTCAAAATCTTACACCTGAAGAAGGTCAGGTGACGATTCAGGTCGATTTGATTGCACCAGACGAAAAAAATAGTCAGTTCAATGGCGAAATTAAAATAGTCAATCTGCAGGACATTAACGATTTTGATATTATACCCATATCTTTGTCAACCCCAGTTTCGTATCGATATCTGATTCAACAACTTCATAATATTTTGAAATTGTTCCATTCATTTATTCATATTGTGGAAAAAACATGATTATAGTTATTTGTTGAAATATAATAATTACAAGATTGAAATCTAATCCCCTCTATTTTTTTTTTTTTTTTTTTTTGTATTAAAACCATCATTTATTCAAAACAATAATTTAATAAGAATCTAAAAATTTATTGATAAAAATTAAATGTTGTTCTATCTAAATTATCACTCTAAAATATGTATTTTATATGAATAATAAATTAATTAACTTATTTATTTTGTGAAAAAATTTCTTAAAAATTATTCAAAATTTTGAAAACTTTCTCGAAAATACTTTGAAATTTTATTAAAATTATTAACAAAGAATTTTTTTATATTCAACATATTTTTTTACCAGAATTAAAGATTTCGGCTTCTAGTATTTAAAACCCATAGATTTTTTATTGAAATCGTAAATTAAATGAAAAAATATTCTCATTTTTTTTCTTTATACTTTTCAAAGTGGAGTAGGGATAATGTGATAAAAATGTATGAAAAAGAAAAAAACATGTTAAAAATTATCGGGGGGAGTATTAGAAGGTTTTTTTGAGATTAAAGAATTCCTATTTTTAAATCTTTAATGCTTATTTTATAAAAAGCCCAAATAATAATTATATTCCACCATTATCTAAGTAAATTATCAGTTTTAAAAAGGAATTTTATATTTAATATTAAAACTATGTTATACGTTCATATTTTTTATGTTTATTATTTGGTTTTGTAATTTTAACCAGATAAAATCACTCGTACTTTAATTTGAATTCTAAATACAAATAATTATTTTTATAATTACCATGTAATTTTTAATATATATTTTAAAAATAAGTTTTTTAACTATTTTTTATCTAAAAAATAAAAAAGAGAGAGGATTTTTCTATTATCCTCCAGGTTTTACTTTTATGAAGAAGAACAAAATGTTACCATTTTGTGTCCTTGTGTCTGTTGATTGAGGATGAGTTGCTGTAACGGTAACAACTGTTTTTCCTAGTCCAAATATGAATTTTGATGTAACTTCTTTGGTTTGACCTACAGGTATATCCACTGTACCATTAGATTCTTTTCCGATAAATGCGCCACCCACTAGGGATATTGTATACGCAACACCGGTTGCATTTTCTCCACCCATATTTTCAATATTAACTTTTATTTTACCAATTCCGCCTCTGATTACTTTGATATCAAGTATTGGTCCACCAAGTATCTCTATTTGATGGGCAGGTGAAAAAGCACTTTGTCCACCATGATCATCCCTTGCTTTTACTGTTACGTTAAATATTCCTTCTGTCGCCCATGCATGTGAAGCACTTCCAGGGGAAACCCAGCCACTGTTATTACCATCGCCCCATTCAAACCAGTACTCTATTGGATCTCCTTCAGGATCTGTTGTAGAAGCAGTAAATGTATATGATACTCCTTGATTTCCCTGAGTAGGACCACTTGGTGCACCTGGTGTGTCTGGTGGGCTATTAGTTTGACATAATTCATAACCAAACAGTGTATCAGGTTCATATTGCATCATTCCACCAAGAGTACCATAACCTGGTTCATATAAATCTGTATAGAATAATCCACCAGCAATTCCAGTGGCACCGAAATCGCCACTTACGCTGTGTTGAGTACCTTGACTTGTTCCACCAGCATAAATATTAGTATATTTTGCAATTTGACATGGACCACCTGTTGAAGTCCCTGTGAAAACCCAAAGTACAGGAGTCCCTTCTGAATCTTTTTCCCATGCAGAACCATACATACTCGTTGGTGATGTAATTGTATAAAGTGTGTTGCCTGACCTATCTACAAGCTCGAGATTAGTAGCAAAATTATTAATCCAAAAAGCGTCATAATCTTCATCATATGCAATAGATCTTATAGTGCCACCTGAGATAACCGGCCAAGAATTAATAAGAGTTCCATCTACAGTAAACTGATATATCGTACTACCGCTATTACCTCCATAGAAGTATTCCCCGTCATATGCTAAGTCTCTAAGTCCACCACTTCCACCAACTAACCATGTAGGAGTCCATTGGCTTACTAAGCTACCAGTTTTGCTTAATTTAGAGACAATTCTTGGTTGAATGGCACCAGAATATCCCCATTCCGTAACTAAGAAATGTGTTCCATCGAATTCAGCTCCAACAATACTTACTTCACCAGTAGGAGTTGAACCATCAAGATTAAATTGAATGTCCCATATTGCAAGTGGTCCTTTGGGGTTACTATTCTCCACAAATACAGAATTTGCATCATAAGTTTCATTCGTTGTTCCTGTTACTGTAAAAACAGTAGCGCACATCAGCATACTTACTAATATACAAATTATTTTCTTTTCCATTTTTTACCTCCCTTTTTGTAATTATAATAAATTACTTAAATATAAATATTTCTAAAGAATAAAATATAAGTATTTCCAAAAAAAAATCATCAAATCAAAAATTAAAATGATTCATATATCCACAACTATAATTTCGTATTTTTATTAAATTAAAAATTAAATAATATATGTCCTTTTATATAAAATGTTTTACTTATATATTATTTTCTATCTATCTTACTTTATATTTCACTTTTTAGTATTTTTATTTAATACAATGATTATATAATTTGCTAATTTTTTTTGATATTTAGAAATTTTTAAATATTTTAAATAAGAACATTATAATCCATATAATATATAATATAGTTTGCATCCTTTTGGTTTATCTTTATACATCTTACATATAATTTCGCTATAAAGTTTGAATTTACCATATTTATTTTATAATTGTAAAAAACTATTTTTTTAAAATAATAAAAAACTTTTTTACAAAGAATTTTTTAAAAATAATAATAAATTTATTTTTAAAATCTGATAAACGAAAGGGTTATTAATGTTTATTAACAATTGTTAATATAGTGGTAAAATTGAAATTTGCGGGGGTTGTAAGTGAATATAAAGACGCAGTTGAAATAGAAGATATTGTAAAGGTTTTTTTAATTAAAAAAAGAATAAATGATTTGTTATCCTTAGATAAAAGAAAAAATTTTGAAAAATTAAATTCAAATGTAGATACAATCTCAATAGATGATATAAAATATTTGAATAATTCTGATGAAAAAATTTTACACAACAAAATTCACATTGATTCTCAGTCAATTTTTTGTGTTAGAGGCTTTGTTTAATTTTATAAATATTATCTTATATTTAGCATCATTTTCTTTATTTGCTTAATAAATAAAAATAATGGTTTTTTAATTTCTTGTAGATTACTTTGTTTTTTATTTACAGGCGTTACAAGTGAAACAGGTATTATTTCAAAATCTGAAGTATTATCAGTATTTACTATCGTTATAGATCCATTAAATTGCTTACCTGGTTCATTTGGTGCAACCACCCTTACATCTACAATAACTGCCCCTTGATCAGGAGTCAAACCAATTCCTGATGCAGGGTCAAAGGTCCATGTTCCCCAATTAGGATATTCAGATATTTCCCAGTTAAGTTGTGAGAAATCATCACCCACATTTAAAATCTCAAAACTACCTTCTACTGTTGCACCTGGCTCTATTTCAGACCAACTGAGCTCACCTTCGCTTTCTAAATCAGGTGTTAATACAATATTTATTTTATTGTAATACAAATAGTTACCAATATTTGAATCCCAATTAGATACAACCATATCAAGAGATTGAGAAAAATTATAATTTATTTCAACTAAAGAACTTGGAACAGAATTTATTGTTACCCAAGCATGATCTCTACTGTATGTGTATTGGGAAGTATCTAATAAATCGCCATCAACCTTTACACTGTTTATTTTTTGAATATTTTTATGTGAAAGATAAAATAGTTTGCGGTTTCCAGCGGTAGTAAAAACTTCGTTAAATGTATGTTCATCAAATACTGGACCAACATTACCAAAAACAATTTTTTCAACAACGCTAGTTCCTCCAGAAGTCCATGAAGAACTTGTAGGTAAACCGATTCCATCATTTAAAAAAATCCTGGTATTTTCCCACCATCCACCTGTTGCAAGATCAAGTTTATTGTCATAATTAACATCTGCTAAAGCAACCGCAGAGCCATATCCTTCGTAGTAATTCCAGGAATATGTAGTTTCAAAAAATCCTTGGGATAAACCACTGTATTGTTTGAATCTTCCACTTCCTCCCACTTGTTGAGTGTTATCTGTTGCAAATAAATCACTTGCTCCATCAAAATCAACATCTCCGGATGTAAGCATGATTCCAAATTGATTCAAACTATCTGTTGTATGCCAGCTTGCAGTTGTTTCAAGTGTACCACCGAGATTACGATAAATTTGTGTTTCGGCATCTGAACCAATGCAAGCTAGATCTAACCAACCATCATTATCTGCATCAACCCAGTGAACACCTAGATATGTATTTGTATCATTAGACTGCCAAAAAGGTGATGTAACTAAAGAACCACCAACATTCAGATATACAAGATTATGATAATAATGAGGAGGGTTATAGGACCATCCTGTTGCTACAGCTAAATCTGGGCGTCCGTCGTTGTTCATATCACCAAAGTCAACACCAAATGCATTACCTATTATGTCTGCATTCCAACTTGGTAGAGATGATAAAACACCATTATTGTTTAAATAAACACGTGCAACAGGACCAAAGGTATAAGATTCTCCTAGATAAGAAACTGCTACATCAAGCCAACCATCACCATTTACATCAGCAACATCTAAATGTCCATTATAACCTAGATCGCTTGATTGCCAATTAGCTGTTTTTGATAGATTGCCATTTCCATCATTTAAATAAATGTTGACTCTACCCATTAGCATGTCATTACCATCAGAAACAACAAGATCAAGCCAACCGTCTTTATTAAAATCAGCAAGTTCAGCTCCTGTACTATAATGTGGATTATTAGAAATCCAATCAGGCATTGATGAATAAGGATTTTCAGTTGATGTTTTTATAAAATAACTTCTATTAAGATTTAATTGTGACCCAGCAATATTTGGTAAAGTACCTAGTAATAAAAATAAAATGAATAAATTCAGTAGTAATGATTTATTATTAATTTTTTTACCTCCACTAAAATTTTGTTATATTAGAATATAATAATGATAAACATATTATAAATATTATTGTTAAAAACTTATTTTCTTAAAATTAATTTATAAAAATTGCATATGGGGGAGTTCATAGCCCAAGATTTCAAGATATTTTTTTTATTTACTATTTTTTTTTTATCTCTTTCAAACCTTTAGGGAGGTCCGAACATAATGGATAAAACAATATTCGTCCATTATGAAAGAGGGACAGCGAACAGGTTTGATAGAGGAGGAAATTTTTTATGAGCTCCCCCGATATTGCGTGAGGACTTAAGAGTAAACTATTAACAAAGAAATAGCTGATATCAATTAAACCAATTACCAACTATTTCTTTTTATTTCAATTTTAATAACTTACCCATAACCTACACCATATACATATTTTTATTAATTAAAAAAATTTTATACCTATAGATTGAACAAATTAACCAAAAAACTAAATAGATTTATTAATTCGTACAAAAATGAAAAATAAAAAGATTAATGATAAAAGAATTATTTTTTTTAGTATCCTCCTACTTTTAGACTAGGATCACCTACTATAATAAATTCTTCTATTGTAAAATAATCTTTCCAAGCAAGATTAATATAATCATTCTGTGCTTTTGTTAACATCTTACCTACTGTTTCACAAGTCCAATGCGCATTAAAGAATTTGATTGATAAATATCCAGCACCACCATATACACCAGTTTCATCAACATGTGTAAAAGCTTCTCTTGTTGCACCAATAGTTGCTATGGCACCACCATGTTTCTTTTTTACAAAACTCCATCCAAAAACAGGAATTTGTTTTTCTGAAATTGATGACGTTGTCCATGGTTTTTGAAAATTACTAATTCCAGAAGTTTTTAAGCTGGAATCTTGATTGAAATTAAAAGGTAAAATATAGTTTAAGAACTCAGAAAAGGTGAAATCAAGTTTTTCTGTTAGGCATGCATCAAAAAATATTACAGGTAATTTGTAACCATTTGAAGCAAAAAAGAGATTGAAGAAATAGTAACCTATCCATCTGTTGCTATTTGGCGGATGTGTAGATATTCCTATTTCATATCCATGGCCTGAATAGTCAACAAACCCAGCACCCTTAGCTAAAGCTTTATTAAACGCTCGTGCACTAAATGTACCATCGGAGGTCCATAATCTAGTAGGTATGAAATCTGACATAATTTGTTCAGTTACTTTGTTTTTTTGTTCACCTTCGTATCCATTCCAACCTGGAAAAGTGTCTCCACCAATTAAAATAATATTGTTGAACCAATTTTCACTATTTGTATATGTTTCATAACGAATTATTTTATTAACAACATTTCTTAAATCTTTGTTATTTACACATGGTATACGACCAATATTTACATCTGCATAAAGATCAACTGTATCATTAACACCAGGAACATTGTAGTAAATTTCCCCATAAAGATTATTATTGTTTGAATCCCAACTACAGAAATTAGTATATTCATCGTAGATATCAGCATAATAAAGATCTGTTAGAATAGATTCATTCCAATAATGATCATGATGTCTTTGGAAAAACCATGTGGTTCTAATAGGTAATTTTTCAACTCCGCCTATTAAAAGAACATATTCATTACCATATGTCTCCAGTGAATCTTTTATAAAATATTTTATTTTTTCAACTTCATCAAAACCGCTATATTGAGAATATATTGATTCTGTTGTTACAAGTAATGTATTTACTCCAAAACTGTTTTTATGTTCAATTAAAGGTTGAATTTCTTCGGAAAATTCCGAAGGTGATATAATAACAAGATCGTAATCCTCAGAAAAAATAATTGGATTGGCAGGTTCTTCATAAGAAATTATAATTTCAGCATTTTCACTATAATAGATTGTGTTTTTTGCAGGTGAATATCTAATTGGATAACATTTAATGGCAAGATAAATAACATGTTCATCATTTGCAAGTCCTGCACCAACTAAATAACTAAAGGTGTTTGATGGATAAATCTCTTCACTTTCATATATATTGATATTTTTTTCTATTTTATTTGTCTTTTGTAATTCTATATCCAATATAATAGGTTCAGAAGCAGGTTTTATTTCTTTAGATAAAACCAAGGTTTTTGGTTTAGAAAAAATAACCTCAACATTGGTAATTTTTGTTTTAAATGTGTATGTAAATACTTGTGATACAACAGGTAATAATGGTTTTCCAGAATCTAATAAAAATGTCATTGCTTCTTTTAGATTTAAAGTTATATATTCTCCTTCATCTTTTATATCGGGTTTAGAAAAAATTAGTTGTTTTTTCTCTGTTTTCAAATTAAATGTATTTTCATTTATTGTAGAAGCAGCGCCAAGTCCACTTAATATTAAAATTCCTATTATTAAAATTGATATTAATCTTTTCAATCGACTAACCCCCATATTAACATATGTTAATTTATAATGTCAATTTATTATTTAAAATTTGCTCAATAGTTTTTTTATTTTTTTTTAAAAAACATAATAATTTCTTTAATTTAATAATAGAAAAGATTTTTAATGAATTAGTATATATAAATATATAATGAATAAAACACTCTTAATTTTAATAATTTTAATATTAGTTTCTCAAACTACAATTTATGCAAAAAATGTGAAGGAAAATAACCACTTGAAAGAGGATTTTTATCATTTTAATTCAAATCGTATATTTATACAAGATGCGATAATCATTCCCGATAGCGACCCTTTTTTTGGAATAATAGGTTCATATATTGCTTGTTGGTATGATAAAGATAATAACTCAACAGGACTTCTGCCGTTAATTGTAAAACATAATGAAAAACTCACTGATAATCAAGAAAGATTTCTTAATCAATATTTTATTAATAAACCTAAAAAATTATTGGTGCTTGGTGAAAAATTACAATCGGAATATGAAACAACAGAAATATTAGGTAGTTCTCCAACTGTTTCAATTACTGTTGCTACACAAGTTTTTACAAATGTTTCAAATGTACTAATAGTTCCATATAATACTGAAGATGCATATGAATTAAGTATCATTGCAAGTCCGCTTGCAAGTTATCTAAATATACCTATACTTATCTATGATAATAACCAATTAGAGATACTTGAAGTTTGTAATGCACTTAATACCTCAAATGCTATTATAATTGGGAATATCCAATTAGCACTTCCAAATATCACAACTACAATATTACAAACTGTTGAAGAAATACAAAATACAGTTATTTCAATTATTAAGGGTCGATTCAATAATATCAACTATATAACATTAACAAATCCTTCTGATACCATACCCTCTCAAATCACCAAATCAAATGAAACTATTTTTATTGATCATATTAGAAATATAAAATTAACAATACTTGGAAGAGAAATTAATATAATAGGTACAGGTGTGAAACAATACAACGTTAGTATTCCGAATGGTATAAACCAGGTAAAAATTTTTGGAAATATAACGAGAAAAAATAGAAAAATCATGGATATTATAAATCCTATTGATCCAATTATTTACATGACTTTTTATGATCCACAGGGTAATATAATCTCCTATTCTAATAGTATGGCTTACAAAATTGGACAAGCTTTTGTAGAAACACTTACATGTAACGCACCTGGAAACTACTTGCTTGTTTTTAAAATATATTATGGAATAAAAGGCGGCTATTTTTTACAACGGGGACTTTCTATTGTAAATACTGATTTTGAAATATCTATTAATATTTCTACTCTTGAAAAACCACATATGCCAATTATTTCGGATCTATCCATGATTGCTTCTTATCTTACAAGTGCTCATGGGGGAATAATATTAGCTGATTCTGATTTTGAAATCACAAGCAATAACTATGCATTTGTTGCAAATGGTTCCAGTGCAGGTCCGAGTTATAATGAAAGTCTACATAATTTTACAAATCAAAAAGTAAATTATATAATAGAGCAACTTGGAAATACATTGTCTTTACTAAATAATCATAACATGTTGGATAGTTATTTAAATGGTTCTGCGTGGCTTGCAATACTTGCTGATACAAATATGATACCAATGTATTTCTATGGTCCTTCACAAATAGGATTACCAGAAAAAGGACTTCCTTCTGACAATCTATATTCACTTAATTGGAATCTTTCTGTTGGAAGAATAATTGGTTGGGACATACAAGATGTTTCTTTACTTGTATGTAGAACTTTATTTTATGAAGACCTTTGTGGTGAGCCAACAAGACCTAGAGATTGGCATAACCGCTTTAGCTTTGTTTTTGGTGAAGGATTTGGTGAAACAGGAGGACTTTTTCATCAGGTCCCTTATTCTTTTGAAATTAGAAAATATGGTTTTAAAACAAGGGTATTTGGTGATTTTAGAAACAGTAGACAAATTTCTATATTATTAAAAACTTATACAGGTTCAAATTATATAGAATTTCTTGGTCATGGTGACTGGTTTTGGTTTACTCCATCAATTTATGGTTTTGATTATTATTCTAAAGCAATTGATGTAGCTCATGCAAGTAATTGGGTATTTTCAAAACCAAGTATTTTTCTTTCATCTGCATGTTTAATGGGACGTGTAGATGGTATTTCTCCTCATATGAATATAGGTCTTGCTATGCTTCATGCAGGTTGCAACTGTTTTGTTGGTTCTACTCGTGAAACTGGGTCAGAAGCAGGTTTAACAACTTTTGAGAATCATATGATAGTGGATAATTTTAGTGTAGGTGAAGCATTACGTGGTGAAAAGAAAGTTGATCAAGAATTACCGACTTTTTATGTAAGAACTTTGTATGGAGATCCTGCGTTTAATCCTTATGAACCAAATAATGGTTTTAGTAGTCAAGGAAGACCAGTATTAATAAACTAATCTTATATTTTTAAAAATCTATGTGATGTGTTTTATTAAGTAGTTGAAATCATTATCTATTTTTCCATTTAGGTTTACGTCTTTCTAAAAAAGCTTGCATACCTTCTTGAGCATCTTCAGATAAGCAATTTTTTGCTATTGTTTCTTTTGCATAGTTATATGCAGATTCTTCATCTTTATCTATTTGGTGATAAAATACTTTTTTTCCAGATTCAAGTGTATATCGGCTGAACTTAGAAAGTTCTGCAGCCCAATTATTTG
>Ga0209427_10002336_pt1 | contig 22312 bp, 20 predicted proteins | sample DeeMarSWOR136_30_FD_187465 | JGI IMG/M metagenome (GOLD analysis project Ga0209427, IMG submission 187465) | Marine sediment microbial communities from White Oak River estuary, North Carolina - WOR-1-36_30 (SPAdes) (version 2) | ecosystem: Environmental > Aquatic > Marine > Intertidal zone >...
CGGGGGGCACCAGCAGTTGATGTGCAAAGCTTGGAGGACCTCTTGCTGAAACTTTCTCGTTTTGTTCTGGAATACCCTGAGATTAAGGAGCTTGACCTGAATCCCATTTTTGCCTATAGCAACGGTAACGTGGCAGTTGATGCCAGGATTATCCTTGAGAGCTAACAGAGGAGAAGACGAATCACTGAACTGGGGGTCCTCTTCTTAACCCAGGAAGAGGACCCCGTTGCAAAAAGGGGGTAAGCGTATGGGTTTAGACTGGAAAGAGGAATATCAGAAAAAGCTGGTAACCCCAGAAGAAGCTGTGCAGGTCGTGAAGAACGGAGATAGAGTCGGGTTTACGTACGGAAGAGAACCCCGTGCTCTGGGTTTGGCCCTCGCGGCACGCCTCGGGGAACTTCAAGACGTCAAGGTCTTTGTTCGCACCCCTGGGATGGATTTCGGGTGGTATGACCCGGGATGGGAGGTAAGTTTCAACATTGAGATCAGCTACGTGCTGCCCATCACCCGGGAGATGATGGCCGAACGGCGGTGTGACTTTGTAATTGGGGGGCTCCTGGGGATGAGTCCAAGGCATCCGGCAATTGGGGAGGTGGATGTCCTGTTCACGGAGGTGTCTCCACCCAACGAGAATGGCTACTGCAGCTTCGGAGCTTCGGTTTGGGGCAAGAAAAAGGCCGTGGAGTGCGCAAAAACTGTCCTCGCAGAGGTGAACAAGAACCTGATCAAAACCTATGGCGAAAATCATGTTCATGTGTCCGAAATCGATTCCTTCGTGGAACACGTCTCCGGCGGCAAAAGGCCCGGAGCCACGGACCTTTTAGGACGGAAGACATGGGAGCCTGGCGATGTGGAGAAACGAATCGCCCAGCATGTCTCAACCCTCATCAAGGACGGGGATACACTCCAGATTGGTGTGGGAAGTACCTCGGAGTGGGTGGCTCATCTGGGAGCCCTGAATAATAAGACAGATCTGGGCTGGCATTCGGAGACGACCCCGCGGGGCATTATTCGATTGGTGAGAGAGGGTGTGATTACAGGAAAACGAAAGCATGTCAACCGGGGCAAGGTGACTGCGGTGGCGGTGGGAGGTGGCGACAAGGAAGATATGGATTTTGTCAACAATAACCCTCTGTTTGAGCTCTACGATGCGGATTATGTCTTGAACCCTGCTGTGATTGGCCAGAACGACGATGTGGTTGCCATCAACAGCGCCATCTCCATCGATCTGACGGGGCAGATTGCCGCAGAATCAGTCGGTCCAACTCTGATGAGTGGTCCCGGGGGGCAGTTGGCTTTTGCCACGGGCGCTCAACTTTCGAAAGGGGGACGTTTTGTCTCGACGCTTCCGGCCACCGCCAAAGAGGGTAAGATCTCTCGCGTCGTTCCCCAGTTGGAGAGGGGCACCATTGTAACCATACCGAGGACGCTGGCAGATATCGTGGTGACGGAATATGGAATTGCCCATCTCTACGGGAAGACACACCGGGAGCGAGCCTTAGCGCTTATTGATATTGCACATCCGAACTTCCAGGAGGAGTTGCGCAAAGAAGCTCAGAAACTTTTCTGGCCGTAATGGCTATTTCGGAAGGTCCATAAGGAGGAGTCTAACCATGTCGAATTAGAAGAGTCTTGAAATCACGGAAGAGAGGCTCGGTGAACTCAAGAAGCGGTTGGGAGTGGTGTGGCGGCCAAGGCAACCTTACTATAATACCGTTGCCACCAAGGATAATATTCGGCATTTCTGTCACGGGATCGGGGATACGAATCCTCTGTTTACCGACGGGGAATATGCGAAAAAGACGAAATACGGACGGGTGGTAGCACCTCCCTGTTTCCTGTACAGTGTGTACTGGCCGGCCCAGGGGCGGGGAATGCCCGGTATTCACGCCTGGCATTCGGGGGATGATTGGGAATTCTATAAGCCGATCCTGGAGGGGGATGAAATCACTTATACCAATACCCTCGTTGACCTGAAGGAAAAAGAGAGCCAGATGGCGGGGAAGACGGTGATTCAGTTTCATGACATCGTCTACACGAATCAGCGGGGCGAGGTGGTTGCGAAATCCTTAGATTGGTGTGTGAGGGCAGGGAGACGATCCTCGGGGGAAAAGGGCAAATACAGAGATATTCAGAAAGCGGCGTATACCCCTGAAGAGATGAAGAAGATTTATACGGCCTATGACGCGGAGGAGATCCGGGGAGCCACGCCCCGGTACTGGGAGGATGTGAAGGTGGGAGATGAACTGACGCCCATCATCAAAGGGCCCTTGAGTCTGCGGGACATGATTTCCTGGTTGATGGGAGCCGGGAGTCCCTTCATGCGAGCCCATGCCCTTGCCTATTCGTTTTTGAAACGACACCCGGGTGTGGACATGATGGATTCGAAGACGGGTCAGCTGGATGTGCCGGAGCTGGTTCACATGGAAGAGACGCGGGCCCAGGAGATCGGCATTCCCGGGGCTTATGACTACGGCTGTCAGCGCATCTCCTGGTTGGGGAACCTGATCACGAACTGGATGGGGGATGAGGGCTTCCTTAAAAGGCTTCGGGCTGAATTGAGACGTTTTAATGTAATTGGCGATACCCAGTGGCTGAAGGGCAAGGTGACCCAAAAATATACAAAGGATGGGGAACACCTCGTCGATATCGAGTGCTGGGCGGAGAACCAAAGAGGGGAAGTAACGATGCCTGGGGCCGCGACAGTTCGTCTCCCATCGAGGGATCAGTAAAGCTGAATAAACATGACAATAAGAAACAATAATCTAAAATACGGGGCAGGTGATCCTCCTGCCCCTCTATACTTCCAGATTAATAATGTCATCAAAAAAAACAATTATAGCATATTAACTGAGCTAAAGCTATAACCAATTATGGAATTATTGCAGGTCTGATGTTCATAAACGGATGAGACTCTGCTTTTTCCAAGGTCTTGTTGCATGCTGTTTTTTTGATAGCCTCTTTAATCTGTTTATCAGTACGGCTCTGGTTGTTGGCGGTGAGATGATGTCTTCGATGGCCATTAGTCCCGCGGAATTGTATGGCTCCTCGTACTGTTCCTCCAGAAACTTAACTTTACTAGCTAGGACTTCATCAGCCTTATTAGCACTCGCTATCTCCTTTTTATATATCTGCCTAGCCATGGACTCCAGGTCCATAGCCCTGAGTTCACCGCTGGGCCACGCCAGGACTGAGTCTACGCCCATTCCTCGGCTACCCATCACCAGACGGGCCGCCCCATAGCACTTCCTGATGTAGAGGACGATGCGGGGCACAGAGGCTTCGCAGATGGCGAAAACGGGTTTAGCTGCATGCCGCTCCAGCCCCTCCCGGCTCTGTTCCTGCTCCAGTGAGGGCAGAAACCCCGGTGTATCCACCAGGAAGATCAATGGCACATTAAAACAGTCGCAGGTCCTTACGAAATGGGCCTCTTTGTCACATGTGTTGGCATCCAAGGAGCCGTGGGCCTCCATGGGATTATTGGCCACTATGCCTACTGTCCGCCCGGCCATTCGGGCATAGCCGGTAATAATATTAGGAGCCCACAATGACCCAATCTCAAAGAACTCGCCGTTGTCCACTATGGAGGTAATCAAACGGTGCATGTCCATGGGTTGTGACGGGTCCTGAGGTACGAGTCCCATCAGTTTCTCATCTCGGCGTGCGGGATTATCTCCGGTATCAATGATAGGTGGTTTTTCTTTCCAGTTGGAAGGTAGAAAACCAAGGAGCTTACGGCATTTTTGTAACGCCTCCTCATCACTGTCTGTAAGGATGTCGCAGGAACCGGTGGTGGTGGCATGCAGCAGGGCACCACCGATCTCATCCTGGGAAACCTCCTGAAAGGTTACTGCTTTAAGCAACGCTGGCGAGGCTATAGACATGAAACTCAATTTACGCCTAAAAATAAGAAAGTCACTCATCATAGGAATGTAAGCTGCACCTGCATAGCAAGGGCCCAGCATCAGGGATATTTGAGGGATAATTCCAGATGCTATTGGCGGTGAAAACATATCGAGCTGCCCCCCTCCACACCCATCAATACAGATTGGCACCCTGTATCCAAACTTCCCTAACCTATCTTGGAGCCTACGTCCCCCCGAATCAATGATTCCTACATAGGGATATCCTTCGTTTCTAGCCTGCTCTATCACTTTCGCCAATTTCATCATTTGTGTAGATGCTTGAGAGCCGCCAGCGAGGGTATAGTCGTGGGCAGCGGCATAAACCGTTCGCCCGTTGATCTCCCCATAACCAGTGATCATTGCGTCTCTAGGTATCTCCCGATTGTCAATTTCAAATCCCGTTCTAAATGGCCTCGTTAATAGATCTAGTTCCTCGAATGTACCAGGATCAAAAAGCAACTCGACTCTTTCCCAGGCAGTCAGCTTACCAGCAGCATGTTGTCTTTTTATGGCTTCGGGGCCACCGCCATGGCCGAATCTTGCCTTTACTGTTGCTAATCGTAATGCTTTTTGTTTCATATCCATTTTCTTAACTCTATAATCTTATGTTATCGTGCTTGCGAGGAGGTATTTCTTGTGTCTTCCCATTTAATAATCTCAATACCTGAATCAAGAAAGGCCGAGTGTCCCTGGGGTCAAGGAACTCCTGTGGCTGCTGCTGCTCCAAGGACTTGAGATGCTCCTTGATTTCCGCTACCCGCTTCTTTTCCTGCTTTTTTCTCTTAGTTTCATCCCCGATAGTGCTAAGCTCTCCCTTATAGAGAATAGAAACCGCTCCTTCTGGGCCCATAACGGCTTGGGCTAGAGCGGGCCAACTGACATAGAAGTCACCTCCCAGCCCAGTTCCGGGCATAGCCAAAGTGCCCCCTCCGTATAGCTTTCGAATAGATACGGTAATTTGGGGTACTGTAGCCTGCGAGTTGGCATAGATTACCCGGCAGCCGTGCCGGATCAGGCCACGGACCTCCTCATCGATAGCGGGGAGAAAGGCTGGACAGTCAGCCAGCCAGATTAGCGGAATACCAAAGGCGTCACAGAAGCGGACAAAATATGCCATCTTGTCGGCGGCATCGAGGGTCATGCAACCCCCTTTGTCACGAGGGTTGTTTGCCAAGAGACCGACAACGTAACCACCCAGCCGGGCCAGCCCTACAATTAAATTAGAGGCCCAGTAGCGCCTTATCTCAAAGAACTCTCTGTTATCCACCACCAGAGAAATGACTCGCTTCATATCAAAGACCTTGGACTCATCCACCGGAACCAGTTCCAGAAGCTCCTCCTCACGGCGGTTCGGGTCATCCTGGCTCACTATGAAGGGCGGTTTCTCCCGGTTGTGCTGCGGTAAATAACTGAGGAGCTGCCGACACTTCTGAAGACAGTCTTCATCGTCATTTGCAAAGATGTCGTAGCAGCCCGTCTTTCTGGCATGTATCCAGGCCTCGCCCACTTCCTCGCCACACTTGCCCTCCGGCGGTGCTGCCACGTGCATATAGCTAGTATTACGTACAAGAAAAACGAAATCGGCAAGTTGGGAACATATGGCCATCCCACCCGTACACGGCCCCATTACTAGGTTTATCTGCGGGATAACTCCGGAGGAAAGGGTTTGCATCTTAGCTATGGACTCCAGAGAGTAAAAATGCGGGTAATGAATCAGGTCTCCAAATCTTTCCCCAACCGAGTCAATCATGCCGACCACAGGCACCCGTGCATGGAGAGCCTTTTCCATCACGTTAGTTATTTTTTGGGCGTGGACGACCCCAATGCTCCCTCCCAGAACGGTAACGTCTTGAGACCAGACAAAGAGCGGCCTTCCGTTTACTTCTCCATAGCCCGTGATGACTCCGTCCGTAGGTATACCGCTGACCTTGGGGTCAAGCAAATCTTCAGCGGATGCGAGTAACAGGTCAAGTTCTTGAAAGCTATTAGGGTCAAGCAGTTTTTCAATCCTCTCTCGGGCAGTTAGCTTGCCCTCTCGGTGCTGTTTTTCGATAGCGGCAGTAGCTCCAGCCAACCTGGCCTGTTTTTTGGCGATATTTCTTTCAGCCAGTTTTTCGCCCATGCTACTCATCGTTATCTCCTGCAATCACTTTCGTCCAAATTAATTCTTAAGTTGACCCCTGTTTTGGTAAAATAGTTAATTGAGATACATCTATCATACTCAATCAGTTGTTGCAATCTGTCATCTACGAATGTTTCAGATTTTTCTAATTGACACCCCAGAAGACTTTCTCTATAAAATGCTTGAGTAAATCGAGCGCTATCAGTTTAATATCGCTCGCCATCACTTTCCACAGGGAGTCTCGAAGATGGAAGATGAAAGTTCTCAACGGAGAAAAACGTAAAAACCTGGTTGTATAGTCACTAACTGCTAAAGCTCATTTCGATATTGATGACGCTTGAAGTAGATCTTGGTCGCGCGGGGCTAACGCAAGCCAAAACAAGCGTCATGGTACTCCAAAGATGCCCCATACGTAAATAACCAGCGCGCCACGCTTGCGCTTACTCATTTGCATCGAGACGTTCTCGGGGCTGGCAAGAAGGTAAAGAGTATGAGATTACTTGAGTGGCAGAGTAAGAGACTCCTTGCCAAAGCTGGAATCCAAGTTCCAGTTGGCAGTGTTGTGGAGAGCCCCTATGCGGCAGGGGACGCTGCGGCGCGTCTCGGTAAAAAAGTTATGGTGAAAGCACAGATAAGGATCGGTGGGCGGGGGAAGGCTGGCGTCATCTTGAGTGCCGTAGATGCCTCATCTGCGGAGATGGCTGCTCGAGACCTTATTGGCCGTGAAATTAAGGGCCGAGTGATCCGGCAGGTTTTGGTAGAGGAGCACATCGACGCTGAGCAAGAACTGTATATTAGTTTCACCGTAGACTATGATGCGCGCCGATCATTGTTGTTGTTTAGTTCGGAAGGTGGCGTGGACGTCGAGGCGACAGCGACGAACAACTTCGCGAGGGCGGAGCTCAATCCTCTTCTCCCGTTACCCGAGTACGTGGTCCGTGATGTGCTTGCTTCTGCGAAGGTTCCACGTAACATCGACCGTGCTCTTTACGACCTAGCTAAGCGGCTGTATGGCGTGTACAGAGAGTACGAGGCTACTTTGCTGGAAGTTAACCCGTTACTAGTACTGCGAGACGGGATGGTGGTCGCTGCGGACGCCCGCATGATCATAGACGATGCTGCGATAGAGCGGCAGCCAGCGATCGCCGAATTTGGAGACTCATTGCTTGACTCGACTATAACAGAACAGATCAAGTTAAAACACGATTTCGACTATATTGAGTTAGATCCGGGTGGTAACATTGGGCTAATCAGCACCGGTGCCGGCGGAACCATGATGACAATCGATCTTCTCACTCGCGAGGGTGGCCGTGTTATCAACTTTTCTGATGTGCGATCGGGCAGGATAGGGCGAGATCCCTCGCGGCTTATTGTTGTTCTTGAGCAGCTTGTCCAAAAACCGAACTTCCGGGTCCTCCTGGTGAGTATCTTCGGTGCGATAACTGATCTCGCTGCATTTGCTGAAGCGTTGTTGGCTGCTTTGCGGGCCAGACCCATTAGTGCTAAGGTATATGTGCGTCTTCAGGGACGAAATGAAGAGGCGGCACGTGAACTGCTTGCGACTACAGGCGTGACGACTTACTCTTCGCTCGAAAGTGCTGTGAGTGCGGCAGCCTCCACGGCAAAGGAGAGCACACCATGAGCATACTCGTCGATCAATCGAGTCGTGTTGTAGTTCAGGGAATTACTGGCAGAACAGCGGCCAACCATGTTCGAATGATGTGTGAGTTTGGGACGCAAGTAGTCGCCGGGGTGGTTCCAGGCAAGGGTGGTACTCAGCAGGATGGCATCCCCATATACGATACGGTGTCTGAGGCGAGTAGTTTGAATGGTGCTAACGTTAGCCTTGTAATGGTACCAGCCAATGCGGTTCGTGATGCGTTGCTTGACGCGATATCTGCGGAGATGCCCCTTGTAGTCTGCGTGACCGAGGGTGTGCCGGTACACGATATGTTGGTTGTATTTGAGCGGCTTCGTACCGGAAAGACCCGTCTCATTGGTCCAAATTGTCCGGGTTTAGTTACTCCGAATCAGGCGCTTGTTGGCGTGATACCGCAGACACTGACAAGACCAGGAGAAATAGCTGTTGTTTCTAGAAGTGGCACTCTTTCCTATGAGGTCTGCTACGAGCTTATAAGTGCTGGGCTGGGCCAAAGCACCTGGATTGGTGTGGGCGGAGATGCACTGAAAGGTACTTCCTTTTCTGACTTGCTACCACTTTTCGCAGCTGACCCCATGACTCGCATTGTAGTTTTGATAGGTGAGATTGGCGGTACGGACGAGGAATGCGCAGCAGAACTGGCGGCAAGCTATCCCAAGCCGCTAGTAGCCTTAATTGCAGGTGAATCTGCCCCGGCTGGTCAGACTATGGGGCACGCTGGAGCAATAATCACTGGCGATCGCGGAACCTACACAACAAAGGTAACAGCACTCCAAGGTGCCGGCGTAGCCATTGCAAAATCCCCTCGAGAGGTCGCCTCATTATGCAGGTGATGTGCACCAAGTGCACAAGATGACCCCATCACGACTGAAGACCACGGTAGTAAAAGGATATCGTCGTAGCGCTTCCACCCGGGGGTATTGAGGATCTCTTAGTTCCTTCTATGAGGCCGCCTGTTGTCAAGCCTACTCGTAGACCCATGCCTCCAAGAGTATGTGAAATAAAGAAGGAAAAAAAGAGGTTTTATGGAAAGATATTAGGATTATTTCGATTTTTGAAATTAATAGCTCTATTCTTCCAAAAATATCCAACTATTCTTTTAGGTAGTTATTTTTAGCTATTGACAGAGTTAGTGAGGTGACATATCATGAGGGTCCGGGAATTTTGGAAAAGCAGACTATTACCAAATCATAGGTCAGAAAAGGCGGTTGAATGTTCTGAGAAACAGGAAACCAATAAAGAAGTTGGGTTAGGATTTTTGAGTCCGAACGGGGGATTGTGGGAATAGCTTGAAGATGCCACTGAGGTTAAGAATAAATGTGGAAGGGGGTGATACATCAAAGAAGAGATGATGACCAAGCATGCCTCACGTCATCCGAAGACTCCAAGAAACGGAAAGGAGGTAACGACATGAAGCATTATTTGAAGATCTTAGTTCCTATTATGGTACTCGGTCTACTGCTAGGGGTTGTGAGCACTGAGAAGGCCTATGGGAAATACCCGTCAAAGCCCATTACCTTTATAATTCCCTTTTCTGCTGGTGGTGGCACAGACATGGAGGTGCGTTCCATGTCTGTGGGTGCCCTGGATCATTTCGGTCAGCCTTGGAAACTGGTGAATATGCCCGGCGCTAGCGCGACTTTGGGCTGGCAGCATATGCTGCGCCAACCTCCTGACGGCTATACCCTGTACCTCTCCAGCCCCGCCCCGATAATTGCCCTATTAAAGGAAGCAAAGCCGCCTTTCAGTCCCTTGGATTGCAAGGTTGTTTGCTTTACCTCTCAGCTCCGGGTGCAGGCGGTATCCCGGCCCGGTACCCAGTGGGACACCTGGAAGAAGCTGGTGAGCTACGTGAACGCACACCCCGGCAAGCTTACCATCGGGCAGTCTACGGCTATGATTCTGGGTGCACAGTACATGTTTGACCAGGCTGGGATAGCTGACAAGGTCGTCTGGGTGCCCTATTCCAGCGGTGCCGATGCAACAGCCGATTTGCTCGGCGGTCACCTTAATGTGATGGTGGGCACTGTGCCGCATAACCGTCCCTTGGTTCCGGACAAGGCGGTGGTCATCGTAAATACCAGTGAGGAGAAGGTAGACGCGCCGGGCTGGGAGGGTGTCCCTAATGCCAAGGCCCTTGGTTATGAAGGGATAACCTTGCCCCGGGTGGTGCGGCTCCACCCCGATACCCCCGACGACATTGTGGATTTTGTCTCGGAGGCGATGGGCAAACTCCTTAGTGATAAGAAGGGTGTACTACCGTTAATGAAAAAGATAGGGCAGGAAGTTAATTATGTGCCTCGCGCGGAGGCTGAGGTACGGTACAAGAAGCTGGTGGAAGCAATAAGGTCGATGCTGAAAAAATTCGGGAAGTAGTCGGTCCGCCGGTGTTGACCTTTACCGGATGGTGGCTTACTAAGCCAGTAGCCGAAAAAAGTTGTGCCCCGGCCTGCCGGTGGTCAGGTCTCGCCGGCTATGGCGAAGGGTATAACTACCAGCAACGATAGTGGCTGGACTCTTGTTAGGAGGGAAGGGGAAACTCAAGCCACTGAGGAAGACTTATGTCAGAAGCCGGATAGCGGGCGACACTAGCAGGTCGGCTTGAGTTCCCTCCACAAAAACACCACCATGGCGATGCAGAGTTTTCGTCAGAGGCTGCAGACCAAGCAGGGCATTGGCATTGTGATTGCTTTGCTCTCCGGTGGCGTGCTGGTCTATCTTTTCCTCACCCCCTGGGCTTTGAGAAAGCTAAGCGACGGGTTTTACCTGGGATTTTTCAACATGCTCTCCATCGGCTTATTGCTGCTCATGGGGCTTGGTCTGGCTGCTGATAAGCACCGGAAAGAGGTCCCGGAGGAGCTGAAGACACTTACTCTCAGAGGTTTCTTGGGTGTCTTGGGGCTGGCGGCTGGGTGCCTGCTCTATTTTGAGGTAATGAGAAGGATAGGGTTTCTGGTCATCACCCCGATTTTCTTGTTCATTGCTTTTTTTGCTCTGAAGCTGGGACACTGGTGGAGGTGTGTTGTCCTGGCAGTGGTGGTAACGGTGATAGTCTATCTGCTCTTCAGTGTCGTCGGTCTGGAGTTACCCCATGGATTTTTATCCGTGGAGTTACCCATCTAGTCCAAACAGTGAGGTATTGATTATTGTTTGACCCTGCAGCCCTGGCAGCAGCGCTTGACCTCTTCCTCCACTGGCAGACCTTCTTGTGGTTGATTATCGGGGTATTCGTGGGTACGGGTGTGGGCGCCATCCCCGGTCTGACCGCCAGCACGGGCATTGCGGTCATGCTGCCGGTTGCCTTTTTCCTGCCTGTCGCCCCGGCGCTGGGTCTTATTATCGGCGTGTACAAGGGGGCGATTTACGGCGGCTCCATTTCCGCGGTATCCTTTGGTGTGCCGGGCACGCCGGGAGCTGCTGCCACCGTCTATGATGGCTACAAGCTGACGCAGAAGGGGCAGGGGCGCAAGGGCCTGGAGATGGCGTTATATGCCTCCATCACCGGGGACACCCTGAGTGATATCTTTACCATATTTGTGGCTCCGATGGTAGCCGTTGTCGCTCTGGCTTTTGGACCCACCGAGAAGGTCTGGCTTTTGATGCTGGGGATGGTACTGATTGGCGCGCTGACCGGCAAGCACCTGCTGCTGGGTCTGATGAGTGCCATCATCGGCGTTTTCCTGGCTTCCATTGGGCGTGACCCCATGGCGGGGGTTACGCGGATGACCTTCGGTCAGTGGTGGCTGATGGACGGGATCCATCTCATTCCCCTAGTCATAGGTATCTTTGCCATGCCGGTAATCCTGCTGGAGGCTGCCAAGCTGCTGGGAGAGAGGAGGGCTGCCGGAACAGGTGAACAAGAAAAGCGAAAATCTGTCTGGAAAACCGGACCGGGTCTAAGCTTCCAGGAGTTCTGGCGGACCCGGAAGGAGTTGGGGATAGGTACTGTGATCGGGTCTTTCATCGGGATGCTGCCGGGACTGGGTTCCACGCCGGCGGCCTTTCTTTCCTACGCTCTCGCCAAACACCTTTCTCCCTATAAGAAAATAGGTACCGGAGTGCTGGAGGGGGTAGCCGCTCCCGAGTCAGGTAACAACGCCACCTGCGGGCCCACCCTGATTCCGCTGCTCGCCTTTGGTATTCCCGGAAGCCCGGCGGCAGCCCTTATCGGGGGTGCTCTGATGCTGCACGGAGCAACCCCGGGACCGCGGATGTTCGTCTACTATCCGGATGTCATCTACGCTCTCTTCATGATTTTGCTGGTCGCCAATATCGTTAATTTGGGGATAGGTCGCATCTTTGCCAGAGTGTATGCCACGCTGGCTCAGTTTCCGAAACCCGTTCTGATTCCTCTGATTCTGATGCTGGCGATTATCGGGGCGTATGCCGCCCGAGCCAACCCCTATGATATTGTCATTATGCTGTTTCTGGGTATCCTGGGGTTCGGGATGATCGTGGTTGATATGCCCACTGCCCCCCTGGTGATTGCTTTTATCCTTACCCCCATGGTGGAGGAGAATCTCCGTCGGGCGCTAATCATGAACCCCGGCAACCCGGGGAAGGCTTTGTTTGGCAGTCCCCTTGCCATAGGACTGATTCTTGCCATGGTGGTACTGGTCTTTTTTACTGTCCAATTTCTGAAAAAGGTTGAAGAATAATAGTTCTACGCAGTCAGTGAAAGTGGGACAATCAGGTCACCGGAAACAGTGGGCGCTTTATGGCCATGCCCCATACTCCTTGGCAATAGTTCCGACCTGCTCCGAAGCATTGATGCCAATTAGTGTTCTTGGCACTCGCATAGGTACAACTCGAGACATCTTTTCCGTGGCAGTGGCCTCCTGTGCAATACTGTTATAGTTGCAGCAAAAAAGGTTGTTGCTCTGATCATAATCGACTTTCTTGTTACGCCAAGTCCTATTTTCCTCTGAAGTTGAGATGGATTTAGTGAGATAGGTACCAGTTTGAGGAAAGTAACAGGTATGTGGAACGGCGGAAGCCCTGCCTTTAGTTGACGACTCCTCTTCGACCTCTTTAGGCTCAATAAGCTGGTTTGCCATCTGGAAGGGTTGCCTTATACCCTACTCAACTAAAGCGTTTCCCGCAACGATCACATCAGAGGTACACAAAGGTTTACCGTCTAATACTTTCAGCATATTTTCGAAAGAATGTTTGCCGACATTAATCACGTTATCCAAAACAGCGCCAGCCATATGAGGTGTCACAACCACGTTTTCCAACGCAAAAAGTGGATTTTCAAACGAGGGCGGTTCATCTTCAAAGACATCTATCCCAGCTCCTGCTAAAGTACCATTTGTCAGGGCCTTATAAAGAGCGGCTTCAGAAACGACACCACCACGGGAGGTATTGACAAGAATAGCCCCCTTTTTGAAACTGCTTATATTTAACTCGTTGATAATATTTCGAGTTCCGTTGGTTAATGGGAGATGGACGCTCACTACATCAGAAGAAGCGAGTAATTTTTCAACATTTTGACAATATTCCACCCCTAAAGCCTCTTCTTCTTCTCTGCTTGGCCTAAAAATGTCGTAATACAGTATCCTGGCAGAAAACGGCCTGAGTAATCTACAAAGCATTTTGCCGATATTTCCAAACCCCAGTATGCCAACAGTTTTTCCAAAAAGAGATCTTGTCTCTGCTCTCATCCTGTTTTTAAGCCATAATCCTTGACGGAGGTTTTTATCAACATACGGGAGTTTTCGGTAAACGGCGAGCATGAGCATCAATGCGAATTCAGCCACAGGAATGGCGTTAACCCCAGCGGTGATTGCTACAGGAATACCCCGTTTTTTCGCCTCAGAAACGTCAATCTTGTCATAACCTATTCCCATCTTTTGAACGAATTTGAGTTTCTTGGCATTTTCTAATACCTCTTTTTCCACTGCGGTCCACCCGGTCAATATGAAATCCGCATCCCTTGCTATTCTAATTCTCTCTTCAAGGGTATTCTCTGACGCTATTTCCAGGGAAAAGCCTCGAGGTAAAATTGACAATAGAATCTGTTTAACTTCAGGTTCGTGCTGATCAAAACAGGCAATTTTATACAAGGCAGATCCTCCCCCTCGTTAGTGATAGGTCCCTTTATTCTCATCTGAGCACCCTGAGAAGACTTCCAATGCTTTTACCGCGGATTCTGAGAAATGTCTCCGGAATAATCACAAAGGGTTCCTATACTAATGATATCCACCGCGCGGGTGTATCCATTTGTATCGAGCATGCATGTCCCACTTACTAATATAGTTGATATCGCCACGCTTCTCAAGAGAGGTAAGCTCCACGAGTACAGTAATAACATCTGAAGTTGGGACAACACATTTCTATAAAATCCTGTGAAGCACATTAGGGTTTTGAAGAAACAAATACGAAAAGAAGCCCCAAGGCTTCCCGAAATAAGACAGGAAATAGCACATGTATTCTTTTCATCTGTTCTGGTTGTCGAAGTCCATTGATCATACCTCTATGAATCCCAAGGCATAAGATATACATGGACAGCCTGCTCCTTTCATTTTGGAAATCTATCAGCCCTCCGTCCATTGACACATTTCATCTGGTGTGGTATACGAATTGGGGCGTCCGATATTGTGCGGAAATAAAGGGAGGGCGGGAAAGAAAAGACAATGGATGCAGACAGTCTGCGGGATTACAAAAATCTCTCCAGTGGTAATATCTGTGATGCCATGGAGTTATTGGGGCTCCGCCGATCCGTAATTCACGGTTTTACTTTCGTCGCCCCTCCGGGGAGCATCGTGGTCGGTCCTGCCCTTACCGTTCGACAGATTCCGAAACACGGGTCTGCTCCAAAGTCGGCCAATTTAGTTCGGCATGCCGAGATTTCCAGACAAATTGCCCAGGAAGGGGATGTAGTTGTCATCGATGTGGGTGGAATTCGAGATGTTTGTTCCTGGGGTGAAATCCATAGCTTACGGTGTCAGAAGCGAGGAGTAGCGGGTCTCGTCATCGATGGTTGTATCCGAGACGTCGAGGCGGTCCGTAAAATGGGTTTCCCCGTCTTTTGTCGCGGTTTTTCTCCGGTCAAGAGTCAGTGGGACCTGGAGACCCTAAGTCTGAATGAACCCGTGATGATCGGCGGGATCCAGGTGAGACCAGGGGATATACTATTTGGGGATGAGACAGGGATCTTAGTTGTTCCCCCCGAACGGGAGCGGGAGGTCTTATCGAAAGCAACGGAAATTCTGGCTGGGGAAGAAAAGATCATATGTGAACTCCAGGGTCAAGATAGTGGTTAGCAATTTGTCCATCTCTCCGGCGGCGGAGAGGGAATTTGGCCATGGGTGAGAAAGTCAAATTGCTCTCGATTGGTGAACTGAACAGTGCAGTCCTCGATATAATTCGGGCAAACGATCTCAAGGAAGACATCCATGCCCATCAGATCGGTTAGTTAGGGGGGAGCCGCCCGGTCACTCCCACTTCCCCGATCGGTATGGTCGTTGCGGCTTTGCCGCGAGGGAGAAAATACGATACTACAATGGGGATCCGGGCCTGGGTCGCTTCTTGAACAAGAATCACGGACAACTCGATACCCCCCGTATCAAGTGCGCGGCAGACTATCAGACAGCCGTTTGGCCCATATCCAGGTGAAACTCGACGGATACGACAGCGTAATATTCCTCAACGAACGCGGTTCGGAAATCTCCCCAATCACCATGATTGACAAACACGTTATTGGAGAAGGTAAAATCGGTCCCCTCATAAAAAGACCCTCTGAAATCTTCTTTAACATCGCCAGAGGTTTTGCCCCGACGGATGAGGGTTGGTGTTTTTGGCGTCTATTAAGGAGTCTGGTGCAAACGCAAGGGCAACTTCGGACATAATGACTCGAAAAGTGCAGGATCGCAAGGGAAGATTCATGACGGAGATCTCAATTCAAAGGAAGTGGTGCAAGAGCTGCGGCATATGCGTAGAATTCTGTCCGAAAAAGGTTTTCACGGTGGGCGAGTTGAGTGAACCGATTATCTCAGATCCGGATGCCTGCACCGGATGCCGTTTGTGTGAGTTGAGATGCCCAGAATTTGCAATCATAATCACGGAGGTGGAAGAGAGGAGCCATGAGTAGAGAGGGTTTACTTCTTCAAGGGAATGAAGCCGTTTCAGAGGGAGCTATTGCTGCCGGGGTCAGGTTCTTTGCCGGGTACCCCATCACGCCCGCTACGGAAATATCTGAGGTTATGGCAAGAAGGATGCCCGAGCTTGGGGGGACCTTCCTTCAGATGGAGGACGAGATCGCCAGTATATCCGCAGTCCTTGGGGCTTCCTGTGGCGGGGTCAAGGCTATGACTGCTTCGAGCGGACCTGGCCTTGCCTTGAAGGCCGAAAGCATCGGATACGCTGTCTGCGCGGAGATCCCCTGCTTTATCGTGAATGTGCAGAGGACCGGTCCTGGGGTTGGCTCTGTCACACCCTGCCAACAGGACGTTATGCAGGCTAAGTGGGGTCCTAATAGCGATAATATGATCATTAGCTTGTCTCCTGCTTCGATCAAAGAGTGTTTTTGGCTCGCCATAAGGGGAGTAAATCTATCGGAGAAGTATCGTGTCCCCGTCATCCTGCTCTCAGATTCCTTTTTAGGTCATATGTCGGAAAAGATCGACCTCCCAAGCCCTGAAGAAGTAGAGACCATGGATAGGCCGAGGCCCACCGTAGTTCCAGAGAAATATAAAGCTTATGACGCTGACATAAATGGCGTTCCCCCTCTGGCCAATTTCGGCGAGGGATACGCCGTTCGCTTGGTTGGGAACATGCACAACAAAGCGGGTGATTACTCCCGCAATCCTCGCGATTTTGATTTCCTCATTAACCGGCTCCATAACAAGATCCTAACCAACCTTGATGATATCTGCGCCAATGAGGAAGTGGAGATTGACGGAGCGGATTTGGTTATCGTTGCCTATGGAATCGTTTCTCGAGCGGCCAAAACGGCGATACGCTTGGCGAAGAATCAAGGGATACGGGTGGGCCTCTTTCGCCCCATTGTAATTTGGCCTTTTCCCACGGAGAGATTGGCGGAGATCGGTAGAAAAGTTGGCGGAATTCTCGTAGCGGAAATGAACATGGGACAGATTATCCGAGAAGTGGAACGGGCAACTAGGGGAGAGGTTCCAGTTGTAGGTTTAAACCGGATCGACGGGTTATTGATAAACCCTCTTGATATCCTGGCCAAACTGAAGGAGATGGGCTAAATGGCGAAAATCATCCCTCAAGCTACGATATTGGAGAAGTACTTCGTCACCAGTACATTGCCGACCCAGTGGTGTCCGGGGTGTGGCGCGGGGGGTATCGGTCACGCTCTATTGCAGGCCATTGAGCGGATGCAGTTGGATGCAAAAAAGGTTGTTCTGGTCAGTGGGATTGGGTGCAACGGTCACTTTACCCGGCACCTGAGGCTTGATGACCTCCATGTTCTCCACGGGAGGGCTCCGGCTGTAGCCACGGGCCTCAAAATGGCACGGCCGGATTTGGAGGTAATCGTTATCCAGGGGGATGGTGATGCCGCGTCCATAGGTGGGAATCACCTTATCCATGCCGCCCGCAGAAATATTGGTATTACGACCATTGTGTCAAACAACTATATCTATGGGAGGACAGGGGGCCAGTACAGTCCTACCACTCCGAAAAAGTCAATTTCAACCAGTTCTCCTTTCGGGCTGGAGGAGCCCCCGTTCGAGCTCTGTAACTTGGTGATTGGGGCGGGTGCCACGTTTGTCGCGAGGGGTACCTCGTATCATATAATTCAGCTGATCGATTTGGTTGAGCGGGCCATAAAGCATCCGGGTTTTGCATTCCTCGAAGTAGTTGCTCCTTGTCCTATCAGTTACGGTCGCAAGAATCCGGAAACGGGGATAACCGGCCCACAGATGCTGAGATGGCAAAAGGAAAACTCGGTTCCAATAGAGAAGGCTGCCCACATGACCGAGGAATCATTACGGGGGAAAATCGTGACTGGAATTTTGGTTGAGCGGATTGAACCGGAGTACAATGCTGCATACGCCAAGGTTCGCCAGAGGGCCCGAAAGGGAGGTCCGTCATGACAATAGAGATTAGGCTGAGTGGGTCGGGTGGACAGGGGTTACTATTCATCGGAAGAATCCTTGCCGAGGCTGCCGGTGTTTTCGAGGGGAAAAACGCAGTGCAGAGTAGTTCTTACGGGGGGCAGGTTCGCGGCGGTTCAAGCCGTTCCGATGTTTTGATCAGTCCGGCTGAAGAGGAAATCGATTTCCCCGAAGTGATGGATGCCGATCTCCTTCTCGCTATGAACCAGGAGGCTGCGGATGAGTATAGCGAAAGAGTTAAGCACGCTGGCGTGGTTATCTTGGACACGACCTTTGTTAAACAAATCCCTAAAACGCCAGGTCGAATTATTGGCTATCCCTTCACTCTCAAGACAAAAGAACGGTTGGGTTCGACGCTTCCTACCAATATTGTTGTTTTGGCAGTGATCTCTCAGATTGGAGAGTTGGTAGGGAAGGAAGCCCTGGTGCGAGCTATCAAGAAGAGGTCTCCTAAAGGGAAGGATGAAATAAATCTACAGGCGTTGAATTTCGGGTTTGAGTTAGTGGAAACAGGGGTTCTGCAAAGGGGTGAGGACGATGAGAGAGAACTCCATTAAGAAAGCCTTGGTGGAAGGTCAGGTTGTCATCGGGGGGTCAGTCTCACAGCTTAAGGGAGTGGTGATTCCCCAACTGTATGCTTCGGCGGGATTGCAGTTTATCTATATTGATATGCAACACTCGGCCTATACCGTCGGAGACGTGTTTGAACTGGTGGCCGGGGCACGGGCCGCGGGAATTGACAATTTTGTCAGGGTTCCCTCTCCAGATCCTTCCCTTATTACCCGACTCTTGGATTCGGGGGTCCAGGGGGTGATGATCCCGGATCTCAAAACACCCGACGAGGTAGTTCAGGTAGTCAAGGCGGTAAAATACCCTCCAGAAGGCGAGAGGAGCATCGCTCTTAGGCGCATGCACACCGATTTCCGGAAGCTCGATGCGGTGGAGATGACGAGAAGGTCCAATGAACAAACACTGATCGTTATCCAGATAGAGAACAAGAGTGCTCTTGATCGGGTGAAGGAGATTGCAAAGATTGAAGGGATTGACGTGCTTTGGGTGGGACCGAATGACCTTTCTGAGTCGTTGGGACATTTGGGCCAAACGGACCATCCCGAGGTATTGAGTGCCATTGAAAAAATTATTGATACCTGCCTCGAGGTTGGCATCTTTTTCGGTATGACCCTACCTCCCAATCTGCGAAATGCAGAGAAATGGTTGAAGCGAGGGCTTAGATTGGTCTCTTATTCCAACGATATCGAGCTAATCGTGGGAGGAGCATCCCAAGGGGTGAAGAACATCAGGGATCTCCTTGAGAAACTGAATAAATAGGCTCGTATGATTTCTCGTGGGAGAATACTGATTTTGCTGCTATGCGTGGAGATATTTACAAGAATTTAACTCCAACGGTTTGGACACAAAAAGCGTTAAGTCCCCTCCTGAATCATCCAACAATATGGTCATTTAAGATTCATCGGGGCCATTAATGAGGTCGTTTATTCTCTCATGGAAAGGTGAGGTGATGACTTATGCCGATCATTAAAGCTGAAAAGTTGAGGAAGCTCTGCATAGCGAGCTTTGTGGCCGCTGGTGTATCTCGTGAAGAGGCGGAGATCGTTATCGACAATATCGTCAGGACGAACCTACGGGGTGTTGACTCGCACGGAGTGAGAAACGTACCGAGATATATCCAAGCGGTAAAGGATGGTGAAATCGTTCCCGGTGCATCCATTACCGTCCTCAGGGAAACGCCGACTACTGCCATGTGGGATGTCAACAACGCTTTTGGCTTCGTGGCCGGCAAAAAGGCGATGGAAACCGCGATTAAAAAAGCCGAGGAACATAAGTTTGGTGCTGTTGGCACTTACAATTCCAAAGCTGGAGACGATCATATAGGAGCCCTTTACTATTATGCGGAGTTGGCGGTCCATAAGGATATGATCGGATTTGTCACGCATACTAACAGACCGTTGATGGCAGCGTGGGGAGGTGCCTCAAGGATCCTGAACATAAATCCCGTTTCTGTTGCTGTTCCGGCGGGAGAGTTTCCACCTATCATCTTGGATATGTCTCTCAGTCCTGCAGCCGTGGGGCATCTGGACGTGATGAGGAAGAGGGGCGAACCTATCCCTGAGGGGTGGATACTGGATAAGGAGGGGAAGCCTACCACCGACCCTAACGCCTTCTTCGACGGCGGCGCATTTCTCCCTATTGCAACTTACAAGGGGTACGGTCTCTCCGTGGTTCTGGAAGCCATAAATGGTGCGCTCGGCTCGGGATGCAGCCACGACCGGGTAAGCCGAGGGCATCTATATGCAGCAATCGACCCCTCGGGTTTTGTCCCTATCGAGGAATTCAAGGCTAGGGTTGACAGTTTTATAAGGCATCTGAAAGCCTCTCCCACTATTCCTGGGGTCGAAGAAGTCTTCGTTCCTGGCGAAATAGAGAACAGGACCATGGAGAAGCGTTTGAGGGAGGGAATTCCAGTGGATGATGTTTTTTGGCAACCCTTATTGGGTAAGGCGAGAGAATTAGGGGTAGATCCCCAAAAGGTTATGGAAGAAGACTAATTGTTTTTTTTCTCTGTTTACTCGGGTAATGGGATCTTTTTCAATGTAACGGTGAACGTGGGATAAAGTTCTTTGCAGATCGTTAAAGCCGAGCCATTTGTGTCACAGGAGTAATTTCCACTGGCAAAAGAAGGGACAGCATTATCCTGAGAAAAACGGTTTAGACAAAGATTTCAATTGGAAATCGTTAGTTAGAAAACATTGTGCTGTCTTATCCTGGGCCTCCTTCCAGCATTCTGGCAAAAGCCTTATTTCCGGCTCTTTTACCACTGACTTTGATGTCAGATGATTCGTTTTCCCAATGCCAACCCTGAAATGAGAGGACCTTAGCCCGTTAAGCTTACCGCTTTTTTTTGTTATTTTGGGTTGGCCCTTTGTGCGAGAACCTGATTCCCCAGCTAATGCACCGTATGTAATGGTTCAAACCTACCTGCGTTGGTAATGATTTCAAGGGGTTACGGAATGTCGGTAATCCCTTTTTTTTGCCGTTTTGTCACAATCTTCTAACAAATCGATTTTCGCCATATCTTATTTCGAATCGCAGGGTGCGCCACGAGGCCGCAGCCCACCACAGTACTGCACTACTGCCTTCTCCGGTTTTGAAATTAATAGCTCTATTCTTCTAAAAATCTCCAAATATTCTTTTAGGTAGGTATTTTTAGCAATTGACAGAGGGAAAATTGTATGATGATCTTGTCTACAATTTTGCCTACTTAATCATCAGATAATATGACTTTCGCTTGCTTATTATCATGATGTGTATTGACGATTTTGTGAAGGGAAGGCAGATGAGATGACACTCGTGGAAGAGGTGGAAGTCAAATTGAGGGATGCAATCCTGACCGGTGAATATAAGGCCGGAGAAAGGCTTATCGAGGCGGATTTAGCACAAAAATATCAGGTAAGCAGGCCGGGTCAACTATGGGTAATTTTAGTAAGCCGGAAAGATAATCATAGTGCAAGACTTGATTTATTGAGTGTTCTCATGGAATAATCTCGAGGCCTTTCAATCAATCACGATGGCGGCAAGGGGGAGCTCTAATTCTCTTGAGGGATCAGACTGGAAAAGAGGGGAGGAGCTGGAGCGAAAAAAGGTAACTATCCAGGATTTACCGGCGAAAAAGCAATGCGATAACCCTTTCACAAACCCTGAGACTAAGGAGGTAATTATGAGTACTGAATTTAGGCGCATTGTGCCCGATGAAGCAAAAATTGAGGAACTCGGCACGGGATATAATCCTGCCGAAGGTCCTGTTTGGGTTGCCGCGGGTGGCTACTTGCTGTTTAGTGATATTCGCGGTGATACCATGTACAAGTGGACGCCAGCGGAAGGAGTCGTAACTTTTCGCGCCCCCAGTGGCAAATCGAATGGTAATACCCTTGATAAGCAAGGACGACTTGTTACGTGTGAGCATTTCAACCGTCGCGTTTCACGTACGGAGCCCGATGGAACCATTGTCACGGTCGCCTCTCATTACGAGGGAAAACGACTAAACAGTCCGAATGATATCATTGTCAAATCAGACGGAAGCATCTATTTTACTGATCCGCCGTATGGTTTGATCATTGAAGAAGCTGAGGATCAACAGGAATTGGATTTTTATGGCGTCTTCTGCCTTTCTGCCGATGGTGAAAAGCTCACCCTTTTGGTTGATGATTTCACTCGGCCCAACGGATTGACCTTTTCACCTGATGAATCTCTGCTTTACATCAACGACACTGAACGGATGCACATTCGTGTATTCGACGTAAAAGAGGATGGAACTATCGCCAATGGGAGGCTCTTTGCAGAAGTAGGTGGAGATGCGGAGAAGGGGAGGCCCGATGGATTGAAGGTTGATCCCGAGGGAAATGTGTATTGCACAGGCAGAGGCGGGATTTGGGTATTTGATCCAGAGGGAGAGCATCTTGGAACAATCTCCATACCGAAGAAGACTACTAATTTCGCCTGGGGTGACAGTGACTGGAAAACA
>Ga0209427_10002338_pt1 | contig 22305 bp, 18 predicted proteins | sample DeeMarSWOR136_30_FD_187465 | JGI IMG/M metagenome (GOLD analysis project Ga0209427, IMG submission 187465) | Marine sediment microbial communities from White Oak River estuary, North Carolina - WOR-1-36_30 (SPAdes) (version 2) | ecosystem: Environmental > Aquatic > Marine > Intertidal zone >...
TCTAAGTACCGTTCTATTGCCTTGATGCACTTTTCTGTCACCATGACTGTCCTATCTCTCCTGTTCTTGGTATTTTTGACGGAAATGGTGAACTCCTCAAAATCTACATCCTCTCTATCCAGGTTACAGACTTCGCTGACCCTTAATCCACCGTATAACATCACCAGCACCATAGCGTAATCTCTTACATTGCCAATTTTGTACAGTAAACTCTTGGCCTCCATCACTGTCAGGTAGTCAATTTGCCTGACCCGCTCTTTTGGTGGCTTCAGATCAAAGTCCTTGCCAATGAATTCGTAGTAGTGCTTCAATGCTGCCAGAATGTTGCGGATAGTAGCAGCTTTCCTGTCCTTCAGCAGTAGATCGTAGTACTTCACAGCATCCTTTTTCTCTGGATTGGGTGTATCCACCCATTTCAGAAATTTCCCTATAGAGTAACAGTAATTTTTTGTTACTCCCTCAGAAATTCTTTTCTCAACTCTCAGATAAACTGAGAAATCCTCTACTATATCTTCTAATACGCAAATCATACTATCACCCTTGTTCTGTTTTCTGAACAACGAACCTTCAAAAAAATGGGAACAAGGAGAACCCTTGTTCTGTCAAACGAAATGTGAACCCTTGCAAAAGAAGCAACATACGTCACTGAATTCAAAAAAGAACTCACATAGGATACTGAGATAGCAATATCACAGAAGTTCACTTTACAGAACAGGACTGTTACACGTGTAACATTCCAAGTTCATAGTGTGCATATACTTATAGAATGCCAGACTCCTCTGCCAATCTATTATCAAATAGATTCATATTCTTAATTCTAGTCCTTACATTTTCAATTGGTCTATTACTCTAGAAATATTGCTTGTACTGGTAAATACTTCCAATGACAGCCGCCGCAAAAAGAACAAGTAACACCTTTTCAAACCCAGTTACAGAAGATGAAGATGAAAAATTTGCAATAAAAATGAGTGCACACAACAGAGCCAGCGCAGCACTTGAAAGGAAGAGTAACGGCATCCAGAGCGCATGCTTCCATGCCATCCTCCCGTGTACAATCCGTAAGCAGCCAGGATTCCTTCAGTTCTCTCCTTCATATTCAAGGGTATACGTTCTTCAAAAAGCTGCCTCGCTATGTTAAAAGTCCCCTTAAAGAACTGAAGTACAACCACTCCATTGAGCAGGTAGTCAATGTGGTTACTCTCATCAAGAGGAGATGGTTCTGAGTGTATGATTCTGCTGTAACCATAAAAGAAATGAAATTTTGATCTATAAGAAGTGACATCAATGGTACCCACTTCTTTCAGAGAATCTTTGAGCTTCTCAACCATTTTCGGGTTCATCTTCCATGTACTGAGAGTGGTTCGGATGAGACGCTTCATTATATCACTTTCATAGTTCAAGACATGAACCCTGAAATACTTGTGGATTTCTCTTTTTAAAGGTTAGTGGAGTTGCCCAGTCTTTAGCTTGTGTGTTACACGTGTAACAGGTGAATTATCATACATGTGTAATTCAAAGATGGAATATCGGGGAAGCAGTCTTAACACAAAAATGTGGCTCTGTTAGTACGTCACTGCCAGTCACAATCAGCCTTCACAACCCAGGAAGGACTGCAGCCACTATGTAAAGAGTTAAATACATGAATTACCCACCTCTCTCATGGAAGTTGGAATAGTCGGAAAGCCCAACGTGGGAAAGTCCACCTTCTTCAATGCCTGCACGCTCGGAGCTGCAGAAGTGGCCAGCTACCCCTTCACCACTATCAAATCCAACATTGGCGTGGCTTTCGTCACTGCACCCTGTCCCTGCACAGAGTTAGCCATTGAATGTAACCCTCAAAACTCCAAATGCGTCAATGGTACCAGACTCATTCCTACCCGCATCATCGACGTGGCTGGATTAGTACCCGAAGCCCACACGGGACGAGGGCTGGGAAATAGGTTTCTCGACGACATCATGCGGGCAGAAGTGTTAATCCACATTATCGATGTCTCCGGCAAAACAGATGAGGAAGGCAGACCTGCTGAAAACCACAACCCATTAGACGATGTGCACTTTCTGGAAAAAGAGATTGATGCGTGGTTTTACGACAAACTCAATGAGAAATGGAAAAGACTCTCCAGAAGAGTCTCATCAGAACATTTAGATCTCCACAAACTGCTGGCAGAAAAGTTCAGCATTGTTACTGAAGAAGAAATTATACGAGCTCTGCACACTACTGACTTTAGCCCAGAAAAACCTGACACCTGGACTCCAGAACAGCTCAAAGAATTTTCCACCGAGTTGCGAAAAATCAATAAACCTATCGTGATTGCAGCCAACAAAGCAGATGTGGCTCCTGATGAGAACATAGAATCCTTAACCCAATTGAGTGCTATTCCCACCAGTGCAGAAGCAGAATTAGCTTTGAGACGGGCAGAAGACCATGATCTGATCCAGTACGTACCGGGGGAAGACACCTTCCAGACCAAAGGTGGCATCACTGATGCTCAAAAGAATGCTCTCACCAAGATACAGCACTTCTTAGGCAAATTTGGATCTACAGGAACCCAGCAATGTTTGAACCACGCAGTCTTTGATATTCTAAACCGTATTGTGGTCTATCCGGTGGAGAATGAACACCACTATGCAGACTCCTTTGGCAACGTTCTGCCTGATGCATATTTAATGCGCAAGGGTGACACTGCTCACGATCTGGCGTACAAAATTCACACAGATTTGGGAAGAACTTTTATCTATGCCGTAAATACTCGAACACATATGCGTATAAAAGAAGATTACGAACTTCAGAATGGTGATATCATCAAGATTGTGGCTGCTGCCAAGTAATGCGGAAACTTTATAAAGCTGCGCTGATTTTTGAAGGTAATGGAAATCTCCGAGGAAATGGTCTCAGGGGCCACCCTCGTAGTGGCTGTGCTCATTATAAGATACAGAGAAAGAATATTCATACTTATTGGTAGATTGACCCGAAGTATCAAATATTATAATCCATGTCACGTAAGAATGGAATTCTTCATTCCTGTGGTCTACCCCTTTGCAGGCTACTCCGGGGCAAGAGTAATGGTAAATTTTACTGGTTCTGCTGGAGTTCTTTTCTACTCTGTCCTCTTGTCTGCGATCCTTGTTCTCAGCTCTCTTGTGGGACACCGGTTCTTCACCAAAAAAGAGAGAGTAGAACAAGAAAGAATAACAGCACGGTGTGGCGCAGCATGCTCTGAGTGTTCCTACTTCATTGAGGGTATCTGTCCTTCATGTCCTGAAGGTGATTCTGAATTACGGGAGAACTGTCCCATCTTTACATGTGCTTTGGAAGAAGGTACAGCCTGCAATGTGTGTACCAAACTCCTGCGGTGTGAAACCTTTGTTCACCACAGGGAGAACTGTCCTTTTGAAGAAGAATTATTCCCTCTCCAGTCTGGAATGGGGTACGTCATCTATGAGAGGAATCCTGAAAAGAGTATCCAGTTGTTTAAAGATTACGTGAACCGAGGAGAATTCGGATTAGTGGTTTCCAGACAGTACCCTGAACAGATGAAAGCCAAATACAACTTAGAGAATGTGGCAACAGTCTGGCTGAGTACAGCTGATGAAAAGGACAACTGGATCGATCCCTGTAACTTGTCCAAGCTGCATCACGTAATCAGTGATTTCATACGAAATGCACCAGTGTCCATCGTTTTATTTGAAGGGTTCGAATACTTAATGGTGCGCAACAGTTTTTTGACTGCTTTGAAATTTGTGCAGAGTTTAATGGATGAAATCATTTTGAAAAGATCGAGACTGCTTCTGTCAATTAATGCTGATGCCTTCGAAAAGAAGGAGCTGGCTTTGATCAGGCGAGAGTTGATCGTGCTATAGTTCAAAGAGTTCTTCTATAATTTCGAAAGCGTATCTAAGGTGGGGAATGGTAATAGACCCTCCCACAACTAAAGCCACATTTAATGCTTCGTAAACCTCTTCTTTGGTTACTCCTTCATTTGTGCACTGGATCAGATGGTAGGTGATGCAGTCATTGCATCGGAGAACTGTGGAGGCTACTAACCCTAATAATTCTTTGGTTTTTGCAGGAAGGGCACCTTCTCTGTAGGCTGCAGAATCTAAATTGAAAAATCGTTTCATACCTAAGTGGTTACAGCTCAAAATCTTCTGGTTCATTTTCTCCCGGTACGATTGGAATTCTTCGATTTTGGACATGGTTTGACTATGGAAAAATCCCTTTTAAGGTATACTGTAGTAGAACGTGCAATTCATTCGTGAATTCCTATAGTGCTCACTAGACACAAAGTGTTTGAAGGGAAAAGCTCATCTCGAAGTATTATTCCTCTTTATTCTGGTCTTTTCCTGATTCTTGGTTCGGCGTACAACACTTGAACATTTCTTCTACATCAAAGAATATCTGACTGAAATAACGTAATGCAGAAACTAATTCTTTCTCCCCCTTTTCAGTTAATGTATAAATTTTATGTTCATCTGATCTAATTAATTCTTTCTCTTTCAACTCTTTCAAAACAGGATATATTGTCCCTGGACTTGGCCTTGAACTCTCCTCTTTTCCAGTTCCCTACTTATTTCACAGCCTCTCACGTCTCCTTTAGAGATGATCCACAATACCAGAAAAGATAAAAACCCTCTCATGTCACAACGCTCCGGGGTATCAACTCCGCAGCACGATGATTCTTTCATGACTATTGGATGACCGATACCCTTATATATTTCATCCATTATGATATCGCATAACCGATACCTTTATATATTCAATTCTCCTATGAATATCGGATTACCGATAACTTTATAAAGATACAAAATATCGGATATACGATAGAGGTATGAACATGAACGAAAAAGATGTAGAAAAGATAGTACCTAAAGGGAGCTGCTGCGTCCCTGGAGCTGAGACTGACTGTGCAGAAGTAAGCTGCTGCTAAGATACGTAATACAGTGATTTCCTTTCCCTTTTTCTCTTTTTTTCTTTTTAGATCATTGCTTCAAGACAGTATCGAGGTTAATATGCTGTAAGAGATGAACTTTCTCTTCAGTTGTAGCACTACAAAGTAAGGTGGTTCTTTTCTTTGGCCTTTCAAAAGGAAGTGTATTTCTTACTGTGTTTTATGCTGTCAAAGGGAGATCCTCTTTTTTATTTGTATTTCCTTATTTCGTTTAAAGATGCTCATAGACACAAAATTCGGAATTGAGAATATGATGGAAAATCAATAAAATTGACAGTCTTGTACATTCCCTCAAGCTAGTTCTTTGATTTGGTGCTGTCTGGACTGCAACACTTGAGCATTTCTTCTGTATCATAGAATATTGTCGTGAAATACTGTAGCGCAGTAGTCAATTCTTTTTCCCCTTTTTTAGTCAATGAGTAGACTTTGTTCTTATCTGATTTGATCAGCCCTTTCTCTCTCAACTCTTTCAAAACAGGATATATTGTCCCTGGAGAAGGTCTTGAACCTCTCCTTTTTTCCAATTCCCTGCCTATGTCACAACCTCTCATGTTTTCTTTTGAGATAATCCACAATACGAGAAAAGATAAAAACCCTTTCATGTCACAGCATTCTGGGGTTTCAACCCCACAGCATGACGACTCTTTCATAATTGTTGGGTGACCGATACCTTTATATACTTTACTCAATATGAATGTCGCATAACCGATAACCTTATATATCTCCCTCATGAATATCGGATGACCGATAACTTTATAAAGGTACAAAATATCGGATATACGATAGAGGTGTGAACATGAACGAAAAGGATGTAAAAAAGATGGTCAAAGAAGGGTACGCCAGAGCAGCTAGAAGCAGCTGCTGCGGCCCTTCTGAGTCTGAGGTTAGAGACTGTGCAGAAGTGAGCTGCTGCCAGGGAGTAAATCTGGATGAAATCAGTAAAAGGATAGGGTATGCTGATGAAGAGCTTGCAGAAGTTCCTGAAGGCTCGAATCTGGGATTAGGATGCGGAAATCCTGTAGCTTTGGCATCAGTGAGTAGAGGAGAAACTGTGTTAGATCTGGGGTCAGGTGCAGGGTTCGACTGTTTTCTGGTGGCGAACAGAGTCGGAGAAACAGGAAAAGTCATTGGTGTGGACATGACACCAGAGATGGTGGAAAAAGCACGGAGAAATGCGGAAAAAGGTGGATATGAAAATGTGGAGTTCAGGTTAGGAGAGATTGAAGATTTACCTGTTGAAGATAGTTCTGTTGATGTGGTCATATCGAACTGTGTCATTAATTTATCTCCTGGCAAAGAAAGAGTCTTCAAAGAAGCGTTCAGAGTGTTGAAACCGGGAGGGAGGATGATAGTCTCGGATATGGTTTTGCTGAAAGAACTTCCACAGTTCATCAAGGATTCAAAGAGAGCGTATACTGGCTGTGTAGCTGGTGCTGTATTAAAAGACGAATACCTCAAGCTCATTGAGAAGGCTGGGTTTGTCAACGTCAGAATTTTGGGAGAGACCTCATTTCCAGTGGATGTGGTAGTCAGTGACCCAGCAGCACAGGCATTCAATGAGAACTTTAATGTGCCATTAGAGAAAGCAGAAGAGGTCTTCAGATCCATAGCAAGCATAAAAGTGCGAGGAGAGAAACCTGCCTGAAGGGATCGTATCGCCTTTTGTATTGTTCTCTTTTCTTTCCTCCTTTCTCTTTTTTTCAGTATTACTTTAATGCAACATTAGACCAATTTATGTTGTAGTACAGATGAAGATCTTCAATAGTTCCAGCAACAAAGAGTATCATCGTGATTCTTTTTTCCTTTTTTCTGGGGAATGAACCTCTTCATTTAAATACGTGTGCATTCTGGACACTCTAGAGGTGAAAATGAGTAACCTTTTCCTCGTAAAGAGGGAGATTGAAGAGTCCTGGTGTTGATTTTTAACCTCTTTGAATATTAAGAATAGTGAAAAACAGATATAAAAGAAAATGAATTGTTACATGTGTAACAAAATGGGAGAAATACGGACAATGTGGCAATTCAGTAGAGAAAGGTTAATAAACTGAGAGGAAATGAACAGTTTTATGTCAATAAAGGTAGTGCTCTTTGATTTAGGAGATACGTTGATTGGAACCTCTCTGAGTGCTTTTGAGACGTTTCAGAAGATACTGGAACACGAAGGGATATATGTCTCTGTTGAGAAAGTGGAAAAAGCTTTTGTCATGGCAAAAGAAGAACTGGGGAATGTATTTGAGGAGTTAATTGGGAAAATGCCTTCTCCAGAGTTTTACCACATGTGGGATTCCCACGTTCTGAAGGCTTTGGAAGTGGAAGATAACGGTGACCTGGCAAGAGAAATTAACAAGCAGTGGATGGATATGAGCGGTATAACAATTTTTCCAGATGCCAAGCCCACATTAACCGTTTTAAGAGGGAAAGGAATTAAAACGGGGATTGTTTCTAACGCATACGAGGAAGAGATCCAACAGATCTGTGAAATGGTTGGTCTGGATGATTTTGACATTATTGTGGGATCAGATACTGCACAAAAAGCAAAACCTGACCCAGAAATTTTTCTATATGCATTGAGAAAGCTTGGTATAATCCCTGAAGAGGCAATTTATGTGGGAAATGATTTAGAAAAAGATTACAGGGGAGCAGAAAGGACAGGCATGATACCATTGTTGGTTGTGAGAGAGGATACAAAAGTATCTGAACCTGTGAAGTACATTGGGGGGTTGATGGATTTAATAGATTATGTGGTAAATAGTTGAACAATCTTTTCAGGGTTTCAGGCACACAAATCCCTTCTATGGGTTTTGATCCAATTACTCATTATCCATTAATCAGCCCTTTCTTAGTAACGATATACCCTTTAACTGACAAATAAGTGTACATATCTGCTATTTCCACAAAATCCACACATAAAGTATTTAAAATCTGCGAAATAGTCAGATTTTGATCTAATAGCTTCTCAAATTCCTTCCCCAGCTGTCCAAAGGCAAATTCCAGTTTCAACCTTCTGGGGTCTGACCAGGTGAAAATCTCTTCCGGATCGGGGGATGGAATGGTGAGAGGGTTCCGTCTTTCAAACACTTTGACAATCCCACTTTCTACTGCTGCTTTCTCCAGTATCACGTGGAGCACTTCCTCAATTTCTCCTTCTTTTTCTCCTCTCCCCTGGGAAAACACTACCTCAGTGGGTACACCCTCTTCTGTGAGCACAAAACAATTCAGAGAAGGCAGATCAATTTCCACAGACCCTGTGTGCTTCTCCTGCTGCAGAGTTTGAAACAACTTTCCCAGATCACAATAGCTCGTGTACAGATTCCCGTAGATCTGGTCTCCAAATTTCATGTCAAAGAGTGCCTGCAGCGCACCTGGAGAAGCCTCAAAGAAACTCAATTTTCCACCTTCTAACGAAGAGAGGATATCTGACAGATTTGAAAAGGAGAAAAGCTCATCTTCGATTACTCTGAACCCATGCGTCGGAACACCTTCCTCGTAAAACAGAAGGAATTCGAGGTTACGACATTCAATTTTCAAATACCCAGTATATTTTTTGGTTCTAACCTCCACTAAGAAATTCTCTACTTGAGAAGATCCTATGGTTAGGTCTTCACCTTTCGGTCTCCCTAGTATACTCATCCTCTCCCTCCTCTTACCTTTTCTTGTATACATCCCTTATTAACTTTGGCATCACAATGCCATATAGATCATAAAATAAATTTTTGAGAGATTTAAAGAAAAAAGAGTGAACAATTGAGAAATTTCTCAGGAAAATGAAGGCCCCACAGGGAATTGCCGCGCTTTTTGAGTGGGAGCCTTTTTTGATGGGGAGCATTTTGAATTTTGAGAAACTTGAGTATCCCTCTTGGATTATACACACGTGAAACAGTACCAGTATTGTAGATTAAATTCTTTTGCCACCTCCAGGTTTGACTGCACTGTTGCAATGTCTCTGGATTTAACCCGTCTGGTGTCATCACCTTTTCTTGTGTCAAAAACTCTCTCTTTATACATGAGGAACCGAAGAGAATAACTAAAAAATACAAAAATGTTACACGTGTAACAAAAGGGAGACAACTTATAACTGGAACCTCTCACTGGAACCCCATCCAAAACCTTAAAAGGACTTCAATTGGAGACAGCATGATGTGCTGTGAAAAGGTGAAAAAGCAAAAACTCGTGTATAATGCCAAGATGGAAGGATATGCAGAGTATATCTCCAAATTGGCGTGACATACTAGTAATCTGTGAACAGGTGCACTTAACATAAAACCAAGAGGATAAAATGAACCGCAGTAAAACTCTCACAACTGGTTCACATGTGGCAGTAGTAACATGCGGTACTGTCACATGCTATTCCTTACCACTCATCTGGAGGATAAAGAATGGATCAAAAAACTTTACTTAACAGATTAAGCAAAGAAAGTTACCAGAACCTCATGAAGATAAAAAATCCCATGCTTCATCAATTTGCTGCCAAGTATATTGATCTCTGTAATCCTGTGCAGGTTTTTGTGTGTACAGATTCTGCAGAAGACATTCAGTACATCAGGGAAGCGGCCGTACGAAACAAAGAAGAAGCAACCCTTGCTACAGAAAGACATACTGTCCATTTTGACGGGTATTACGACCAGGCCCGGGACAAAGCACGAACCAAGTTTTTAGTACCCAAAAATGTCAACTTGGGACCGGAAATAAACGCCATAGAGAGGGAGGAGGGGTTAAAGGAAATTCATGCAATTTTAGAGAATATTATGGAAGGACATGAATTGTACATCAAATTCTTCTCTTTAGGACCTGTTAATTCTGAGTTTACCATACCGTGCGTTCAATTGACTGATTCAAGTTATGTGGCCCACAGCGAGGACCTACTGTACAGGCAAGGTTATAAAGAATTTGTCAGGCTCGGTAATTCTGCCAGATTTCTCAAATTTGTCCATAGTGAAGGAGCGTTAGTGAAAGCTGGGCTGGGGTTAGGTGTAAGCAAGAACATTGAGAAACGAAGGGTGTACATTGATCTGGAAGATGAGGTCATATTTAGTGCTAATACACAGTACGGTGGTAATACGATCGGGTTAAAGAAACTGGCAATGCGGTTAGCAATTAATAGATCTTCCAAAGAAGGATGGTTGACAGAGCACATGCTGGTCATGGGAGTTCATGGCCCTGGAGGACGGGTGAGTTATGTGACAGGAGCATTTCCCTCCATGTGTGGGAAAACGTCTACTGCTATGCTAGAGGGTGAAACTATTGTCGGAGATGATATCGCGTACTTGAGGAACATGGATGGAAAAGTGAGAGCAGTGAACGTGGAAAAGGGTGTCTTTGGCATAATTGAAGGGATCAACTCTGTTGATGACCCATTACAATGGAAGGCACTACACAGTGATGCTGAAATTATCTTTTCAAATGTGTTGGTCACAGAAGATAGAACAGTGTACTGGAATGGTAAGGACGGTGAATGTCCCAAAAAGGGCTTTAACCACTCAGGTGACTGGTTTTTGGGCAAAAAAGATGAGGAAGGGAATGAAATTACAGCTTCACACAAGAATGCACGGTTTACACTTGAGTTAAAGATTCTAGACACGGTAGATTTAAAGCTTGACGATCCTGAGGGTGTGGTAGTTGAAGGGATCATTTATGGTGGTCGAGATTCAGATACCTGGGTACCGGTGGAGGAAGCTTTTGACTGGGTGCATGGTGTTATTACCAAGGGAGCAGCACTGGAGTCTGAGACTACTGCTGCCACATTAGGGAAGGAGGGTGTGCGGGTGTTCAATCCCATGTCGAACCTGGATTTTTTGTCCATACCCATAGGGAGGTACATAGAAAATCATTTGAACTTTGGGGCTCAATTGAGTAGTACACCCCGAATTTTCTCTGTAAATTATTTCTTGAGAGATTCTGATGGAAAGTTTTTGAATCACAAAAACGATAAGAGTGTCTGGCTGAAATGGATGGAATTACGCGTCCACGGAGATGTTAATGCTGTAAGAACACCTACAGGATTCATACCATTGTATGAAGATTTAAAAAGATTGTTTTCCCAAACGCTTCACAAAGAGTATTCCAGAGAGGATTACATCAAACAGTTCACTGTTCGAATCCCTGAGAATCTGGCAAAGGTTGATCGGTTGACAGACATATATAAGACAAGGGTCTTAGATACTCCACAGGTTGTATTTGAAGTGCTAAAAGAGCAGAGAAAACGGTTAGAAAAAGCCAAATCTGAATATGGAGATTACATCTCACCGGAGAGACTGGCTTGAGCATCTCTTCAAATTGGTTGTCCCCTGAAGAGTAACCTTGTCATGTTACACGTGTAACAAAGGATTAACAAACCAAAATCTTAAAAGGTTAAATGGGCTGACATAAGAGATACATGAACACCAGAGAGTGATATAATGAACGTGAAGGGTAAATCTATCATAGAGATTTTGCTGGTCTTTATGGTTTTCCGATTGGTTAGTTGGGTATTTAGAGTAACTGATTTTGCTGAGAAAGAACAGGATATTCTGGGATGGAGCTACGTTGCAGGGGTTCTATTGGTTTTGGCACCTATTGGTATCTTGTTGGTAACCAGGAGGAGGTTTGAATCGTACGGGTTCACCTTGGCAAACTGGAGAAGAAATTTGGATATTGGATTGACGTATGCTCTAGTTGCAGGAGTTATTGTCAATGGAGTGGGATTTATGTCTTTATGGATTTTTGGCATGAGTTACACGGGGATGACTGGTGCACTCATTCTGGCTGGTTGTCAGATTGTTGTTCTTTTTCTGATCCTTTCAATACTCAGAAGACGTGAAAGAAGGTACGATCCTGAAAATCCACCGAACCCTGTTCCCAATTTTCTGGTTTTGATTGTTCTCTTACTGCTCCCAGTCCTTGTGGGAGTATACGTGCACAGGCTTACTTTGATAGTGGTCTCAACAGTGGTGTGGCAGTTTTTCTTTTCTGGATTTGGTGAGGAAATCATGTACAGGGGGTACTACCAGTCACGAATAAATGAAGAGTTTGGACGCCCCTTTTCGTTTTTAGGGGTTAACTTTGGCTATGGAGTGATTATTTCATCGTTGTTATTTGCTTTGGCTCATGTTTTGAATCCTTTCAGTCCTCTTGAGGGGAATTATGAGCTGGCATGGTGGTGGGGGCTGTTTACGTTCTTTGGAGGACTCACCTTTGGGTTAGTCAGGGAAAAAACGGGTTCAATCATCCCTTGTGGTATTGCTCACGGGCTCCCTGATGCAGTGGGAGAAGCCTTTGCTTTGATGTTTCACTTGTCATGAGAGGAGTATAAAAGGGAGGGAGTAGATATCAATATAGGTCTATTGGTATTTGGAACTCCTATTGTTCCAAATTTAGGAATAATCATCTGTTAATATCCACGATGGTAACATATGTTTATTGCCATATGAAAAGGAAAAGAGTATTAAAGAAGCCTCCGCCCAGCTATATTGGGTAGGTTCTTCAATCGCTCTATCCTGCTCGAAACCATCGAGAGTATTCTTTTGTCTGGTGCATGAGTATTTTCAACATTCACATTAATCTTTCAATTCATCAATGAAATAATCTGAATCAACTCTTTTAATCTTATATGAAGCAACTTTATAAACTCCAATATCATTTTCAATCATTAATTCTGCCAACTGTTCTCCCTCAATCAAGACAATCTTACTGTCAATTTGAGAAACGTATTCTCGAGCTTGTTTGGAAAAAGTGGAAGTAGTAATAAAAATCCCTTTTCTTGCTCTCTTACCTTGCAGAGCTCCTGCAAATTTCTGTACATCAGGGCAGCCAACTGTACTTTCCCATTTTTTAGCTTGTATATAAACAATATCCAGCCCTAGTTTATCTTCTTTTATTATGCCATCAATTCCACCATCGCCAGACTTACCTATTGCTTTTCCTGCATCTTCCCTTGATCCTCCATACCCCATTTTCAGCAAAAGGTCAACCACCAACTCCTCAAAAAACGCTGGAGAACACTCCCTAACGATATCCAGTAATTCGAGGACGAGATCTCTGTGCAGTTTTTCATAGCCGTATTTCATGAATTCTTCGGGCGTTTTCTGTTCAAGTTCTTCAAGTTCTTCAAGTTGAGGTACACCTCCTCTTGGTCTTGAAGCCTTCACAAATGCTATAAATGCTGGGAATTGCTCAAGATACGTGTTGTCAATTTTCTCAGGATTGTCTTTCAGAACATGCAATCCCGTTTCAGTAATTTTGAAGTGGCCTCTTCTTGTTGATTCGAGCAGCCCAGCCTTTGCCAAATATGTTTTGGCCCACCCAAGTCTGTTTGCGAAAACTCTACTGCCACTAGGGAGGCGTTCTTTTCTTTCTTCTTCAGTAAGATCAAAATGATCTGCAAGCATTTCTACAGCTTCCCGATTCTCATGCTCCTCCTGATCTCCAGCTAATTTGAGGAGCGGCAACATGACAGTCTGATAATCTGGTATCATCTCATCACCAAATCCTTACAATGCTTGAAGCTACATACAGACAATTTATCGCTACGCTGATCCAAGGCTTTTTCCAATGCATGTAGTTTCTTATATCTATTGACATGCATCTCCTTTAAACTTTTCTATTATCCCTGCAAATTCATGATCCTGCAGTGTATCCTTTTAATTTGAATTGGGGGACTAGAAAAGGAAGAATCTACTTCTTTGTTTCTATACCTAAAAAAGATGCAATGAGGGAAATGGATTTGGCGAGCACATCAAGAGAATGAATGTAGCTATCATAAGAGCGGAGCCACTTATTGGTCATGAAGGATTTTTGGCTTTAATAGAAGTGCGCAATGCTATAAATAATTCCTTCACAAAACGAGAGTTTTTGGTTTCTCAACTTTGCGAGGAAAATATGTCTTCTATACTTAAAGAGAAATAAAATGTTATTTTGAAAAAATCAGGTTAAAAATAATTGAGAATAGATGAAGGTCAAAGACCCTCTCTATTCTGACATTTTCTGGAGTTCTTCCATCCGTGCTTTTGCTTCTGCGTATGTGATCATTTTTCATCACCTCGTCTTTTGTTAAGATAAGAAATATATAAACTTTTTTGAATAGAAAAGCTAAAATTTATCTTAAAACGGAAAATGATATATAATTTAGCGTTTTTTTAATTTCGCGATTTTGCACATATGATATATAGGGATGGAATGTTACACGTGTAACAAAGTGAGAGAAAAATACAAAAGTTACCACCGCAGAATGGAACAACCTTAAAAGGAAAGAGCTACAGGGTATATAACAGTTTATGCAGAGGAGATACCATGGATAAAGCCTCACAAATATATGCATTGTATGATGCAATGTTTGCTTTAGAAGATATGAGGGAGATATACCGGAGATCACTGCCCACCGAATTAACTGAGAATGAGAAATCTGAACTCAAAGAAAAGATACAGCACACAAGATCTTTACTGGAAAAGATAGAGTCAGGAGTTAAGTCCCACCAGAAAAAATACATTGTCGACAAGTTAGAACCTCGAATTCGGGAAGAAGCCTTCATTAACATACAACCCATCCAAGCAGCAGGTAGGTTAACTCCAGAAGCGAGAAAAGCCTTGATCGCTTATGCTGATGGGTATTCTGTGTGTGACCAGTGCTTGAGCCCTTTTAGACTGGATAAGATACGGAACCCTCCAATAGATCAATTTCATCAAGAATTGGCAGATTTTCTTGGAATGGATGAGGCCAGAGTAGTTCCTGGAGCAAGAAGAGGGTTTCAGGTAATAATGAACTCTTTGGTTGGAAAGGGGGATACTGTTGTCTTATCGTCATTGGGGCACTACACGGAGTTCTTAGCAGTAGAGCAGGCAGGAGGTACAGCAAGAGAAGTTTTCTCTGACAACAATGTAGTGACAGGAGAGGCTTATGCTGAAAAGATAGAGAAAGTCAAAAAAGAGATGAAAACTCTGCCAAAGCTGGTGATGGTAGATCATTTTGATTACATGTACGGGAATTTACATGATATTAAAGGCATTGCAAAAGTGGCCAAAGAGTATGATATACCATTTTTGCTTAATGGTGCGTACTCTGTGGGGGTTTTGCCTGTCAATGGCAAGGACATAGGGGCAGATTTCGTGGTGGGTTCTGGACACAAGAGCATGGCGTCTGCAGCTCCCAGCGGAGTAGTAGCGACAACTGAAGAATGGGCAGATACAATCTTTAGAACCACAAAAATTTCAGGTGATATAACGGGCCGTACCTTTGGTGTCAAGGAAGTGGAAATGCTGGGGTGTACCTTAATGGGAGCCACTGTCATTACGCTGATGGCATCCTTCCCTGCAGTAAAAAAGAGAGTTAAGCACTGGGATGAAGAAGTTGAAAAGAGCAACTACTTTTCAAATCAATTCAAACGCGTGGTGGGATCTGAAGTTTTGAGCGAAGAGCCGCGCAAGCACACGTTAACCAGAGTGGACACTACGGGAAGTTTTGATAAAATAGCCAAAACCCACAAGAAAAAAGGGTACTACTTCAGCAATGAACTCAAAAACAGGGGTATTACAGGCCCTTTTGCTGGAGCTACCAGAAAATGGAAGTTAAATACTTATGGAATCTCTTGGGAACAAATTAAGTATTTATCAGGAGCATTCGTAGAGATTGCAGAAAAATATGAGCTGCCAGTGAGTGATTGAATCTAAACCCTAAATGACACTCAGAAAAGTGAGAATGTTACACGTGTAACAAAAATGAGTAACTATCAAAGGGGACAGTTCTTTTGAACCTTTTGAAACCTAACCTATTTAAGCAAACTTCAAAAGTACTATCAATGAACACCACCAAGATCCAGGTCATTCCCAGGAGGAACCAGACCATAGAAATAGATGGTGAGGAATACACGTTGAAGGAAGGTGAGATCACTGAACTTCCTAAGTGGCTGGCCAGGATGTTGGATGTGGAATGTGTCCCCTTAAAATCCAGTGATATCAAGACGATCTTGATGAAGGAGAGAAATCCCAAGTTAACAAAATTACCTTCAAATTTCTACGATAGAATGGAGTTCTCTACCGAGAGGGAAGCCCAGAAAGCATTCTTGCAGTTGCTGGATGTTCGTTTGGAAAAAATTGCAAAACTCTCATGTCAGTTTGTGGATGTAGAATTACCTCATGAAGAGCAGGTTTTATACAACAAGATGAAAGATTTGGTGCAGCAATGGAAAGAGACTATTACAGAGAGAGTACTCCATCAAGAATGAATTGCGCCCTCTCAATATTTTTCCTGTGCTCTCGGTGAATATATAAAAGCATTAATGTGAAAGTGGAAGGGGTATAAAAGAAATAAATAATCCACTGCATACTGCATAGTGAAAGCGGTGGATATTACATTCACATTCCGGTGTGTAAAGATGTATCACAAACAGGGTGACTATCTTCAAAGGAGAACATTCCTGATAGTACTGGTTGAAGCCTTACACAGCTGTAAAAATAACTTTTTATACCCTCCTCCAGTCACTCACTCTGAGGTTTGTATTGGCCTCTGCAAAAGTGATAGATTGGAGACCTCTGCTTGCAGAAGTTGGAGAGGATAAGTGATGCCATGGAGTTCGAAGAAGCAATGAACAGGTTCAGAGATTTTCTGGAAACATTCCCTGCAATGGATAATCCAGTCTACATCCAGGAAATCAGGAGGTGCAGAGCCAACTATCTAAGATCATTAAATGTAGATTTTGAGCATTTATTAGATCATGATTACGAACTAGCCCAATCAGTTATTGATGAGCCCCAGTTTGCGTTACCTGCCTGTGATGCAGCTTTTGAAACGTTATACAGACCTGATGAGCGTATTGACTTACACGTGCGGTTCTACAACGTGGTCCCCGCCCGCGTGGAAATTAGGGAATTACGATCAGAACACATTAACCAATTGGTTCAGATTGAAGGAATTGTCAGGAGAATATCAGAGGTCAAACCAGAAATTGTTGAAGCAGTCTTTGAATGTCAAAGATGTGGACAACTCCTGATTGTGGAGCAGGACTCCCACATATTTAAGAAGCCCACAGTATGCACCAATCCCGCGTGCGGCAGGCAGGGACCCTTCCGGCTGATAGAAGATCAGTCCAAATTCGTGGACTGGCAGTCAGTGAAAATCCAGGAACGGCCAGAACGGCTGAGAGGCGGGAGGATGCCTCGCTCAGTGGACTGCATCATACGAGATGACATTGTGGATCGAGCACAAGCGGGGAATCGCGTGAATATCACAGGGATTTTAAAGACTCAGCAGGAAACTACCCAAAGGGGATTGAAGACCACTTTCCGCATGTACATTGAGGTCAATCACGTCGAATTACGTGAGAAAGAGGTAGAAGAAGTTGAAATATCTAAAGAAGATGAAGAGGAGATCAGAAAGTTAGCTGCTGAACCCTTTATCTGCGAAAAGATTGTATCGTCCATTGCTCCTGCCATTTTTGGGTATGAGGACGTAAAAGAGGCCATTACGCTGCAATTGTTTGCAGGTGTTTTCCGCATACTCTCTGATGGAACCCGGCTGAGAGGTGACTCCAACATACTATTAGTGGGAGACCCCGGTACTGCCAAGAGCCAGATTCTCCAGTACGTGGCCCGGTTAGCACCTCGTGGGATCTACACCTCAGGAAAGGGCGTATCAGGTGTGGGGTTAACAGCTGCTGTGGTCAGAGATGAAATGACAGGGGGGTGGGCTCTAGAAGCAGGCGCTCTAGTACTGGCAGATGGAGGAATATGCTGCACAACAGGTGATGCCCAATTTATGTTAGAGAATGGAAAAAAGATGTCATTCGATGAATTATTCAGTAAGACTACACAATCAATTATATATCCTCAATTCAGGGTTTTGGGTTTAAATACTGAAACGCTCAAAATTGAGCCTTTCGAAATTAAAAAAGCATTCAAGAAGAAAAATAACAAGAAAATATATCAAATCATGACAAGAACAGGAAGAAAACTTAGCTTAACAGAGGACAATGAAGTTCTAGTTTGCGAAAATTCTAATTTAACGTGGAAACCTATTGGATCAACTAAGAAAGGAGCATACATTGCTGTTCCAAAAAGAATGAAAGTGAATGAGAAAGATACGTACGCGCTTTCTAAATACATCTTTGAGCCAAATGGAGGACTAGAAGATCCTTATTTGACCCTTCATGCAGAAAGTGACATATTATGGGACAAAATTATTTCCATTGAAGAAATCGAGGCCGAATATGTGTACGATTTTATTATGAAAGAAACGAACAATTTCATTGCGAATAATATCATTATGCATAATTGCATAGATGAATTGGACAAAATGAGTACAGATGACAGATCAGCCATCCATGAGGCTTTGGAACAACAATCGTACCATCCAGAAACTGGAGTAATGTTCTCCAATGGAAAAAAGGTGAAAATAGGCAGGTTTGTCGATACCTTAATGCGTGAACACAACCCGATTGAAGGGGTAAACTGTGAAATTTTGCCAGTGAACGGGTACGAATTAGCATCCATCAATGGTCCAGTTCCTGTAGAAAGGGTGTCCAGACACAAAGCTCCAGACAAATTCATCAGAATAACCTATTCCAACGGCAGATCAATCACAGTGACACCAGAACACCCCGTTTTCATAGTCAGAAACAATGAAATAGAAACAATTTCCGCAGAAACCGTCCAACAAGGGTGCACGATACCAGGCATATCGAAGTACTCCTTAACCAATGATTCCACCCTTTTAACCCCTAAAAGTGCAAAAACCGTTCAATTTCCTCATAAAATCAGTTTTGGTCTGGCCAGATTACTCGGATACCTTACCAGTACAGGCCACATCTACTTCAACAAGGAGAACAATATTGCAGAAGTAATCGTATTGAGCTTCAACCGGAACATAATAGAAGATGCTAAATGCATTCTGGGAGAAGAATTTGGGGCATACTCCTTTGTAGATACAAAGACAAAGAATGGTAACATCTTTTATCGGTTAAGATGTCCCAGTTTGCTGCTCTACAAGTTCTTCAGGCTGAATTTCCCTGAAATAGTTCAGTTGTTCTCAAAAAAGAGGGTTCCTCACAAAGTTATGCAGTGGCCGGAACCGTACCTGGTAGAGTTTTTGCATGGTAGTCTAGTAGGAAGCGGGTCCACTGACGCAGAAAAGGCGTCATTTCTGACACAGGTTGAACTGCTGGCAGAAGACTACCAGGACAGTTTACTGCGTGTGGGAATTCATTCTTACTACAAGAAATCAGAAAAAGGAATTGAAGTAGTAATGACAAATGATAATCTCACAAGATTTTATGTATTGGTTTCCAGGAATAACCAACCAGACATTGCAGGGTCTGAAATTGGTCTTGATATGGCATTGACAAATTACAGTGCATCTCTTGAAGAAATAGGAATAGATTTTCAATTAACCCCTAAAATAAGTGAAGTCCCCATGATTTTACCAAATCCTGGAGGAAACCTCTGTTTGCTTACTGTGGAAAAAGTGGAGGAAATTCCCAACAGCAATATCCAGTGGGTGTATGATGTCACCGTGAAAGACCACGTTTTTGCTGCTTCAGGGTTGGTCTTACACAATACCATCTCCATAGCAAAAGCAGGGGTGGTAGCCACTTTAAATGCAAGAACATCCGTTCTGGCAGCCTGTAACCCGAAATACGGGAGATTTGATCGGTACAAATCAATTACTGATCAGATCGATTTACCTTCTACATTGCTGTCCAGATTTGATCTGGTCTACATTATTACAGATAAACCGCAGGAAGATACTGACAGGAGAATTGCAGAACACATCATGAACATACACAGGAAGCCGGAAGAGGCAGTAACACAGCCCATACCGCTGGAACTCTTAGAAAAGTATATCCTATATGCCAAGACCAATGTAAAACCGAGATTAACCAAGGAAGCTGCACAAAAGTTAATGAACTTCTACGTACAGATGCGGAAAGGTGGAGAATCAGAAGATGCCCCCGTCCCCATTACTGCCCGCCAGTTAGAAGCATTGATCAGACTGTCAGAGGCCAGAGCACGCATGCGGTTATCAGGAAGGGTGGGAAAAGAAGATTCTGAAGAAGTGATCAGACTATTCAGGGAATGCTTGGTAAAGGTGGCCATTGATTTAGAGACCGGGAAGGTGGATATCGACACCTTGATGACAGGGACACGAAAGTCCCAGAGGGATAAAATATTGGTCTTGATGGATTTGATTGAAAATCTGGATAAGAGCAACCAGGGGAGCGGTGCTCAACAGGAAGATATCTTCCGTCTGGGACAGGATGAGGGATTGTCAGAAGGGTTCATCAGAGAGTACTTGGCCAAGTTCAAGCACGATGGAGACATTTACGAGCCCAGACCAGGGTTCTTCAAAGTATTACGGGAGTATTAAAGAGAGATAAATATTTTTACCAATGTTCTTTTTGATCCCATGTGTTATTCCTAGAATCTTACATTTCCAAGATTTTGAATATGTACAACCACCAATAGAAAGCAAAAAAGATGTTACACGTGTAACAAGTAAGACAATCCTGTAACCATCATTTTCTATTGAACTATGAGAGTCCAAGGACAACATACATAATTATCATGTAGAAAGCAGCCAGTACCCACGCTCCAAACAATAGTACAAATGCTATGACTGCATGCCTGAACTTTCTTTCTTTTCTTTCTACTGTACAAAGACTCTCCTTGAAAAACAAAGCTGGAATAGCCATGAATGGACCGTATACCAGAAAAACGAATACATAAGAAAACAATCCTGATACTACCCCATACGTTAAAGGGCTCAATAGAACAGCCATATCCTGTTCTGCAACAACACCCCATACACCACCTATGACAAAAATGCTCTTCACTGTAAAGGTATACCTTTTAACCAGAATGGCCCATACAACAGCAATAAAAAAGTAGAACCCAATCCCTAATAGGAGATCTGTTGCAGGATCAGGGTGGAATAAAATTCTCTCTTCAGGAGGTGAATCCAAATTATCAAGGACTGCCAGAAATTCAGTGAACAACCCAAATAACAATCCCAGTGCAATATATTTTCTGTAAAAATGATTGAAATCTAATTGAATTCTTGATTGCATACTCCACACAAAAAGGAACAGTGGAAATATGGCCAGGACTGGAACAACTATCAAAAACACACAAAAGAGAACAAGTGACACAACTGCAACTTTCTTCATAGGTACGGTTGTCCTTCTCTGTATATAAGATTTACTTTTCTGCATACAGATGAAGTTCACTCTCTAGCAAACTGAATTCCAGATTCCTATCTATTTTTTTCTATGAAATAGGTTCGAAAATCAAAAATCAGCAATGTTACACGTGTAACAAGTCTGAGGAAAGGCAACTGGGCAATTCCTCGATTGCAATCACAAACCTCATAAACCTCATAACGTGTTAACCAAAGAGAGTGATTCTATGACCAAAGTACATGACAGCTCAGAACAGAAAGTAATCCAGACTGAATTATACGAAAAGCTAATAGCTCGGTTCGTTACCTGGGCCAAATCACGTGACGACATCCGTGCAGCACTTATTGTCGGTTCCCGCGCACGGGATGATCCTGATGAATGGGCAGATTTAGACATTATAGTGGTTACCACTAATCCAGAGCACTACCTGTCAAGAACTGATTGGATACACAACATAGGTAGTCCATTACTCACCTTTACAGAGCCCACGGCCACTGGGGATGAAAGGGAACGCCGCGTCCTCTTTGAGGGCATGCTTGATGTGGATTTTGCTATCCTTCCTGAACAAAGGGCGAAACAGCTTCTCAAGGGGATACCTCCTGAAATCAAGGCACAACTTGCAGATACCTTCGGTCGCGGCATACGTGTGCTTTTAGATAAAGATGGAATGGTGGCCGCACTAGAAGCACTTATCCCCTCTGGTGAGACGTTACCTCCCCGCACACCCTCAAAACAGGAATTTTGCGAAGTTATCAACGATTTTCTGTATCACTGTGTCTGGACAGCAAAACATCTCTGTCGCGGTGAACTCTGGTGGTCCAAATCATGCTGTGACAGTTACTTGAAGCATCTCCTATTAACCATGGTTGAATGGCATGCCCGATCAACCCATGGACCAGACTACGATACCTGGTTTCGCGGCCGATTTCTCGAGAAATGGGCAGATCCTCGTATCAAAAAAGATCTCCGAAATGCGTTTGCTTATTATGATGAAAAAGATGTAAAACGTGCATTATTAGCAACCATGGATTTGTTTCGCTGGTTAGCGTGTGAGACAGCAGAAAAGTTAGGCTACCCGTATGTGATGAAGGCTGATGAACGGGTGACAGCATGGGTGAAAACGTGTCTTTCAGAAAGAGCGTAATCACAACGATTATGGGAACTACAGCCTTTGACATATTATCCTTCCATGAGACACCGCACCCTTTGGTCTTTTT
>Ga0209427_10002339_pt1 | contig 22303 bp, 22 predicted proteins | sample DeeMarSWOR136_30_FD_187465 | JGI IMG/M metagenome (GOLD analysis project Ga0209427, IMG submission 187465) | Marine sediment microbial communities from White Oak River estuary, North Carolina - WOR-1-36_30 (SPAdes) (version 2) | ecosystem: Environmental > Aquatic > Marine > Intertidal zone >...
TCTCCTCTCCGCCGGAAAAGCAGTGGACGCATTTCAGGTTACATCGACTGGTGATGAAGACATCGACCGTGGTTGGGGCGGATAAGAAGGGTATGGGAAACCCGCGATAGCGGGTCCCGTCATACTTCCGTCTGTCAGGTGGCTGGGCCTTGAGCCCTTCGGCGCCCATCTCCACAAATCCGAGTTGCACCATGCGTTTCAGAAACCGCTCACATCTCGCATCCTTCATTCCAGCTTCATTACAGATCTCTCTCACGTTTGCGGTTTTATTATAAAGGTATTCCAAGACACGGTACTCCTCCGCTGTCAAGAACTCGGTTCTCGCCTTCTCATAGTGGAAAGCTGCGTAGGTCTCATAGTATTGTGGTTCAGCCCTCAGGATCACTTTTGAGCTGAGTGAGAGCTTCTGAGACAATTTACTCCCTCCCTAACACGGGGGTGAAGAAAACTCCAGCAACGTGCACTCCTTCTACTTTTCTACATACTAAGTGCATAAGAGTTTTACCCAACGTAGTAAACACTAGTCCCGACATAGGTCTTTGAACCGCCAAAAACCTTGGGGCTTTCACATGACTTATATGAGTGCGCTGTTTATTATTGATGAGTGTGATTGAATATGGCGTTTGGATACACCGGGACCATTTTTAAAGTTGACCTGAGTACGCAGAAGGTCTCTAAAGAGAGCTATGACTCGCTATTTTATCGAAGATACATGGGTGGATGGGGGGTTATCGCCTACTATCTCCTCAACGAAACCAAGCCCGGGGTCGATCCCTTCAGCCCGGAAAACAAGTTCATAATAGCGCCGGGCGTTATGACCGGTGCACCTATTGCCTTCAGTGGGCGAGCTGCCATCGGCGCAAAGTCTCCCTTGACCGGCGGCTTCGGCGCTGCCGAGGCGGGCGGCTTCTTCGGTGCGGAGCTGAAGCGGGCGGGCTGCGACGGCATTGTGATCGACGGCCAGTCGGAGACGCCGGTCTACCTCTGGGTGGAGGACAGCAGGCTAGAGATCCGGGACGCAGGACACCTCTGGGGCCTGGACACTGGTGACACCCTCGACAGGATACGGGAGGAAGAGGCGTGCAAGACGGCGCGGGCGGCGATGATCGGGAGAGCCGGGGAGGCTCTCGTCCGCATCTCGTGCGTCATGGACGGTGAGAAGGATGCGTATGGCCGGACAGGGATGGGTGCGGTCATGGGGAGCAAGCGGCTGAAGGCGGTTGCGGCGCACGGAACTCGCGGTACCGCTGTAGCAGACCCTGATAAACTCAAGGATTATGCGCGTCGCATTGTCAACTACCTAAGCGACTTTCCCAACCAGCTTCATCTGTGGGGTACAGGGGGCGACCTGACCTCCATGGTTCAGGAAGGTAACCTGCCAACTCGTAACTTCCGGGACGGGAACTTTCCCAGTCCACGGCGGATCTCGTCCATGTACTGGAAGGAGCATGGTGAATTGATCGGGATGGAGGGCTGCTACGCGTGCCCGATACGCTGCAAGAAGGTCGTGAAGATCAGTGAGCCGTGGGAGGTTGACCCGCGGTACGGTGGCCCCGAGTATGAGACGGAGGCAGCCCTCGGCAGTAACTGTGGCGTCGAGGACGAGAAGGCGCTTTTCAAGGCAAACGAACTCTGCAACCGATACGGCTTGGACACCATTGAGACGGGCGCGACCATCGCCTTCGCCATGGAGTGCTACGAGAACGGAATTATTAGTAAGGCGGATGCTGGCGGCCTCGACCTGCGCTTCGGCAACGGGGAGGCCATGGTCACCCTGGTGGATATGATCGCTAAGCGGGAGGGACTGGGGGACTTACTGGCTGAGGGATCGATGAGAGCTGCTTTGAAGCTCGGTGGAGACGCCATGAAGTACAGCGTCCACGTGAAGGGCCAAGAGCTGCCCATGCATGAGCCCCGCCTGAAGCGGGCGTTGGGCGTTGGATACGCAGTCTCACCCACAGGGGCGGACCACGTCCACAATCTGCACGATACCGGAATAACGAATGAGGGAGGCCTCGCGATGTTTAGGCCCTTCGGGTTGCTGGAGCCCCTAGACCTTGAGGACTTAGGGCCGAGGAAGATCCAGGCCCTGCTGTATCGGTCGCAGTTTGTCGCGATGATGAACTCCATCGGCTTTTGCTGGTTTTTCTTTTTCTCCTCGCCTTCCCCCACCCCCGAGTTGATCGAGATTGTCCAAGCGGTAACCGGTTGGGACACGTCTACCCTCGAGTTGATGCAGATGGGGCGGCGCGCCTTAACGATGGCCCGTGTCTACAACCTCAGGGAAGGCCTCACAGCCAAGGACGATTGGCTGCCTCCGAGAGTCTTCACGCCACCGACCGCGGGGCCCCTATCCGACACAGCCGTGGACCCGGACCGTCTCAGCAACGCGATCCACACGTACTACGAGCTGATGGGCTGGGACTGGGAGACCGGCGTGCCCACGAAGACCAGCCTCGAACAACTGGACATCGGCTGGGCAGCCAACCACCTTCCCTAACGCCCCCCAGACCTCACCCCTTTTTTTGGGGAAAAAACTACTTCTTCGCCTACGATATCTCCCGTGTTTCAACGAGAATAGACTTCTTTACGTTGAGTCGTTCGTACAGGCACTGGAGCATTTATCACCCTTTTTCCTGCCTAGAGAGGATGCATTCTGCAAATCTTGACTATTTTAGGATCAACCTGTTACACATTAATTATGCCGTTGGGTGCCCTCGGAGTAACTCTGATCTTTCATCGAATCAATCAAACTTCTTTCGTCATCGGGCACAGTAAGTATAGTGCTCTCTTCCTTTAAACTCATTGTTGACGCGGCCCTTCAGGCCAATCAAATAGGGTCTAGAAAGAGTTATATTCCAAGTACTCGTCTAGTCCTTATTGCTTGGCCTTACCTTCGATGGTAGGCCGGTTAATCTCAGTATTGAGTACTTTATGTTTGGGTGATTGCGATGAAGATCACGGATATTGAAACCATATTTGCCAGTCGATTTCTCTTTGTCCGCGTCCATACCGACGCGGGGATTACGGGGTTGGGCGAGTCGGGGGCGTGGGGTTACCTTGAGGCGTCTGCAAAGGCTGTGGAAAAGTATAAGCAGTACCTCGTGGGCCAGGACCCCCTCCGCATCGAGCATCATTGGCAGTACATGTACCGGTGGAGCCACTTTCGTGGCGCTGCTATCATGGGCGCCATAAGCGCCATAGACATTGCTCTCTGGGACATCGCTGGAAAGCACTTCGACGTGCCTGTCTATCAACTCCTCGGGGGAAAGACCCGGGACCGGGCACGAGTCTATGCCCACGTCTTTGGCGCCTCAACCGAGGAACTCGTCTCCAACTGCCTGCACGCAAAAGAGCTGGGGTTCACGGCGGTGGGCCATCTCTCCCCCTTCATCCCCGAATCCCCCAACATGCCCCACTCCCAAAAGATTGTCGATGCGGTTAACCGCGTAAAACGGTATCGCGACGCCTTGGGCGATGAGGTGGATCTCTGCATTGAGATTCACCGCCAGCTCACCCCGACCGAGGCCATCGTGCTGGGCAGGGCCTTGGAGCCTCTTCGCCCCTTCTTCTACGAGGACCCCATCCTCCCCGACAGCATCGATCAGATGGCCTTCGTAGCCAGCCACATCAATATCCCCATTGCAACTGGAGAACGGATTCACACTATCTACGAATTCGAGGAACTCCTTTCACGAAACGCCGTCCAATACGTCCGTCCCGACGTCTGTCTCGCTGGCGGGATCAGCCACTGTAAGAAGATTGCGGCCCTAGCCGAAGCGCGGCATGTGGGCGTTGTCCCTCACAATCCCTTAAGCCCCGTGAGCACCGCGGCCTGCGTCCAACTCGACGCCTGCATCCCCAACTTCGCCCTCCAGGAGTACCCCCACAGCATGTCCGAGGCAGCACCCCGCGGTAACGAATTAGTGAACGTGCCTCTCAAGCTAGAGAGTGGCTGCCTTCTCGTCCCCGAGAGGCCCGGGATCGGCGTCGAACTGGATGACTCCGCCCTTGAGCGATTTCCCGTGGTTCCCAGAACTTTAGCAACTCGACTCCGCTATGACGGCTCCGTAATAGATCAATAATTCATTGTATACGATGTAGCTAGCTATGCAGTTAAATAATTAAGTGAATCCTTACAAAATTTGAGGTGTCTTTTGTATTCTAAATGTTTATCTCCCTTCACAACAATGGAAAGCTAGCTAGCTTAATGCTCTATCCACGGTCTATATCGGAGGAACAACCAGAGCATCCCGACCCCAAAACCTATCGGAAGTAACATAACGTATTCAACATAACCAACGATGGGAAGCAGGATCCCTACCGGCACTAAAAGAAAAGGCGGATTGTTTCTAAAGAATGCAACGTATTGATAAACGGAGATCATGCCCCATAGACTGAGAAGAGCAAGTGCTACAAGAATGATGCCACTAACCATGAAAATGAAGGACAATGGATCTCATCGTGAAGAAGATGATGTGTGGTTAATTAAAGGTTCCGTTATCTAAAAAAAGGGTGTCGGACCCGTTATCCTACCCGATCAACGTTAAGCCAGGCCATGAGATAGTGAGCGTCGTCGCGACGCCGATGAGCAGTCCCACGACCTTGTCGTAGCTAGCTATGGAACTGTGATGGGCCGAATAATGTGAGTAATCGTCTTTGTTCTTTTGTTACTTTGAGGGCGTCATTAATTTGATTGGGAAATATCTCTGCTGACTCCCAGAGCAATTTGATGACGCTCGTAGCGATACCGAGTTTCACTCCACGGCGTCTGAGTATTTCGACTAGGCCATGCATCTCAAAGAGATAAACGTTTGTGATGACAAGTGGACGAGAGCTTCCTCTTGATGAAAGTGCATGTGACCTCAGTCCCGTCAATACGAGATAGTAATCGGCTAAATTATCTAGAGAGATGTCAAGTACCCCTTCTTGTTTCCCATACAGTTTAATATTGACCGTCTTTCCCTTCAATCGACCTTCTGTAAAAACGCCATCAATGCCCTTTGTAGCTGCAGAATACTCAAGTTTGATATCGAATATTGTAGATGCGATGTATTCTCCAATGTGCTGTACCAAAGCCGGTCTACCAATGATTGTGGCGATGTCTACGTTGATTTGATTCCTTGTATGGATTAATTCTGCGAGCCTTGCGAGTTCAGCCATAAATAACAATAGAGTATCTTGTTTATTTTAAGCTAGCTAGCCAGCCGCCCTTCAACTATCAATCATAGTTGCCTTCATTAAATCTAGTGAGCATCTATTTCTCCAGAATGCTTTTCAACTTCTCTAACGATTTCTCGGTGTCTTTTTCGGCTATTCTCTGACCACCTGCTTTGTCAACGATTTTGCCAAGAACTGAGAAAGGCGAAGTGTAATCAAACACAGTCGTCACTATAGTTCCCGTCTCTGTGGGTTTCAGGGTATATGACATAAGCATATTAGGTTTAGTACGCGAACCCGCTGAATGCCACACGATCTTCTCGTTTTTGAAACTCTCTGTGATCTCATAGTCGTATTTCACATGTTCAGTGATGTGAGCAGAGGCACCTACTTTATACTTATCTTCGGAAGTTCGAACCTCGGAAGTGTATTTCACGTTCTTCCATCCTTCCATCCATTCTACAGCCTTATCGAAAGCAAGCATTTCCCATACTTTCTCAGGTGACACCTTGATTTCAATAGACTTTTCTATTCTGACTAAAATATCACCTCCTTAAACAGGGTACATTAAATATGTCTATACATAGTTGGATGCGGGATAATTGTCTTTCTAGTACACTTCTGTACACGATGAATGGCTTATTGTCCTCTTAACAAGTATCAATCTTATATTTATTCAGAGAGTACTCTTTCCCTGAGAGTGAGGTGTGGTTATTTGCCCATTGACCCTTTTTTTCAGAAGAAACGGAAGAAGGTAGGAAAGGATGAGGGAATAGCTGTTTGGGGACCTGTGAATCCACCTGATAAGCTTGGGATACATGGGACTTATGTAGCAGTTGACTGGGATCTCTGCACGGGATGTGGCGTATGTCTTGAGGTTTGTCCACAACAGTTGTACGAGTGGGTGGAAACTTCTGGTCATCCAACTTCAGAGAAAAAGGCTTTTCCAGCCAGAGAACCAGATTGCGTACAATGCTATAAGTGTGAAACTCAGTGTCCTGTGCAAGCGATAAGAGTGGTTTTTGGGGGACCTCAGTCTCCTTTGGATATGTTAGCAAGTTATCTAACGATGGCACAGCTAATAGGAGGACCTCTGTATGGGCTTGTATTTGGACCATATCTAGGTCTCACAATTCCATTTTATGTTGGATGGATAGTCTTAGCTGTTAGCTTACCCTTCTTCTTTTCTCCAGTTCTATACTTTAAAACCAGAGGCAAATCCGCAGATGGAAAAGGCATTATGGACACTACAGTGATTGTAGAGAGTGGAACGTATGGGATTGTCCGTCATCCACAATTTCTCGGTGCTATACTAACGATATGTGCTTCTATTTTAATTTCTCAACATTGGTTGTTTGTATTGATAGGTATTCTCATCGTGTGGGTTACTCCGAAATGGATTCGTGAAGCTGAAGAGAATCTTATCTTGAAGTTTGGTGATGACTATAAACGCTATATGGAGAGAGTACCGAGTATGAACTTCGTACTAGGGATCGTTCGACTACTAAGACGCTAGCTAGCATATATCCACCTCACGTGAGCTTGCTATTTCCTGATCAGTATCTTCTGTGGGGGGAGCACGCTCACGAACTCCCAGCCATCCTTCAGATAGGCTTCCAGGTCCTCTTCCTTGACGAGTATTTGCGGGTCATCCGCGCCTTCCCGTATCTTCCTTATCTCGTTCTCAAAGAGCGCTATTTCCTCATCTCTATCCAGTTCTCTTTGCAGCTCCTTTTCCCGTGCAACTTTGCTAGCTAGCTAGTCGTACAAGACTAATTGCAGACTAGCTAAAGGCTGATGAGTAATTATGAGTTCCAGCCCATTTAGCTTTCTACTGTAAGAACAATTATCTCGCTTGCAGAATCTGTAATTGAACCATAATGCTCTGGATCGAAAAACGCATAAATTTCATATATACCTTTTTTAGGAGGATTCCAGACGAGCAATAATTCTCCTGTATCAGAGGAACCGTGAAAGAGTTCTTCCCACGAATTTTCATCTTCGTGTTAGCTATATATTCGAAAAGTGCCTGTTTTGTATTGCCGTTGTAAAGATCTTGAAAAGGAAGTGAAACAAGATATTGTGGTTTGTTTACCAAAAAGTACTATTGAGGGCTCGATTTCTATTGAGATGGAAGGCTCAATAAAGCTAGCTAATTCCTCTCTTTTTACTTTCTTTTTTGAAGTCCTTAAATCCCAGTTACATCCATCTCTCTATATGAGCAAACTAACGTGATAATGGTGAAAAAACGTGAATGTAAATAATGCAATCAAGGAGGCGTTGAAGGCTGAAGAAGTCAAATTCGTATTCGGACTAAGAGGAGGCTTTGATTTACAGCCGGATGATCCCGATATCACCCCGATACAAGTCAGATATGAGGGTTCTGCGCCTTTTATGGCCATGGCATACGCGATGCTGAGTGGAAAAGCAGGCGTATGTGCTACGGCATCGGGCGGTAATGGGCTCACCAATATGGTCTCAGGCGTTCTGGAGGCATATGCAGCGTGTTTACCCGTTATCACTCTAGTTGGAAGATGGGGCGGGAGTATCCCAAGTCAAGAACACGAGGGTATGGGAGCGTTTGCGGAGTGCGATAATATCGGAGTGATGAGACCGATAACAAAATGGAGTGCCCGCATACCTCGAGCTAAGAGGCTGCCGTGGTTTATGCATAGAGCCTTTTCCATCGCATATAATGGTAGACCAGGACCTGTATTCCTTGAAATACCCGGGGACGTTATGAAGGCTGACGTGGAGATGCCGAAGTACAAGCCAATTACACGCATTAGGACACGAGGCGACCCCGATAGGATAGGGAAAGCCGTCAACCTTCTCATTAAAGCAAAGAGGCCGATCATCGTGTCTGGTGGTGGAACGATCCTGTCAAAGGCTTTCGAGAGCTTCAGGGAGTTCGTTGAGTTACTGGGAATCCCATTTCTAACAACTCCTCAGGGAAGGAGTATCCTGCCTGAGGATCACCCGTTGGCGCTTGGGCTTTGCGGTGTTTATATAAATAAAATCGCGAAAAAGGTTTATGATGAAGCAGACTTGCTTGTGACCATCGGCTCTCGGATGGAGGCCCTTCAGTCAGTTACATTTCAATACTTTCCGGAGCAGGCAAAATTCATCCAGATAGACATCGAACCACAATCCATCGGGCTGAATTGGGTACCCGACCTCGCCATCGTTGGAGATGCCAGACTTGTCCTGAGAGATCTAATTAGTGGGATACGCGAGAAGATTAGGAAAAGGAATTTGGATGAGATGCCCAAGTTCAAGAACATTGTTATAGCCAAAAAGAATTACGAGCTTGAGGTGGAGGCTGAGTGCAAGACAGCTGCAATTCCCATCTCACCCAAGCGTCTCGTCCGCGAGATGAACAAGGTCTTTGGTAAGAATACGATACTTTGCAACGAGAACGGTTGCAATGACATCTGGTCCTACATTTTCCCCTACTACAAAGTCCTTGACCAATGGAGCATCGTTCCAATGGGCGAAGAAACATGCTTTGGATCAGGGATAGCAGGAGCCATAGGCGCTAAACTTGTGAGACCTGATATGAACGTTCTCTGCCCAACAGGAGACGGCGCATTTCAACATTATAACAAAGAATTAGTTACAGCAGCCCAATATTGTTTGGGAATCACTTGGGTGATCTTCAACAACTTTAGCTTTGCAGGAGGATGGCCACAAGATACATGGAAATTTAAAGTTCAACCCGACTTTGTTAAGCTGGCAGAAGCAAGCCAGTGCTATGGAATTAAGGTTGAGAAGCCTTCAGAGCTTAAGTTAGCACTCGAGAACGCTAAAAAAACCAATTTGGAAGGCATACCGGCTGTTGTAGACGTTATAATTCAACATGACTCTTCATGGGGGCCATGGGGTGCGTGGGGATCTAACTTCCATACTAGCTAATTATCGCTGAAGGGGCGATCTAAACACAAGCCATCCTTTTTCTTTTCTGTTTGAAGCTAGCTAGCTTACTGTAACGTAGTAACAATAGAGCATTTTGAAATATTAGAGCTAGCTAGCACTTAAAAAATTTGGTGGGCCGAGGAGGATTCGAACCCCCGATCTTCGCCACGTCAAGGCGACATCCTAACCAACTAGACAATCGGCCCAATCATCAACTGATGCTAATTCGGCTTCACCCATAATAATTTTTCCTCTGGTTCCCTTGCCTTTCCTTGGTACGTAGGGCACCTATCAGGACATAAAGACGGTCTCCGAGCCTAAGAGATCTCTTAACCGCCGTAGCGCAGCCTATATTCGTCACACTATCTGTTTACTACCTAGTATCTTGTTCAGGTTAGTGGTGGCTGGCTTGCGAATGGCCTAATGACGCGTTAACGGTTGACCTAAAGTATTTATAATAAATACTGTAAGGAAAGTTGTTATGAACGCATTCGTTAGTCCTCGTAATGCGCGTTGAATATAATGAATATGATATTCGATAGCACCTAAAAGATAAGTGTATTATGATAAGAAAAGAGTGAAAAGTCTTTAATACCTATTGAAGAAGAAGAGTAGGTCATTTATTGTAGGGGAAAGGAGTATAAATGACGAAAGAAGACGTAATAGACTGCTTGAATCACGCCAAAAATGGAGCAGACAACAGAAAACTCGTGGCCTTCTGTAGAGAGCCCAAAGCCTATGGCGAATTGACTAAGGCCGGTGTTAAAAGAGAACTATTCAAGGTCCTCGTAGACTTGAAGAATAGTGGCGCCATCGACTTCGCAGACGGGAAATACTTTTCCACAGAGCATGCTCTGAATCTTTTAGACTCGCAAGGCTAATCGTCTTTCCCTATTTTTTCTTTTCCTAAGACTCTTCGCCTGTTTTTACGGAGTATACCTTTACTTTACGCACTGGTTCCTCCGTTATTCCTCATGTCATATCTTCCGTTAACAGGTTAAGAGCCTCCTTCACTCGACGGCTTTTCAGTAGAAAACATAAAAAGGAGGGATAATATGAATTTTAAGGGAGGAAAAAAACATGCCTTTAGCATTCGTGTTAATCAATGCGGAAATTGGTTCAGAAGACGAAGTGAAAAAGGCCCTCGATAAGATCCCTAACGTAACGGAAGCCTACGTTGTCTACGGCGTCTATGACATCGTGGCGAAGGTTGAGGCGGAATCCATGACTAAGCTGAAAGAAGTTGTCACGTGGAAAATCCGCAGGCTTGACAAGGTAGGGTCAACGCTCACAATGATTGTCATGGAAGAACCCTAACAGACCAGCGCGACTGCTGCGCCCACCTGCTGGCTGACGCTTCTCCCCATGAATTATCGCCCTGCAAGTGGAGAGCAGGTTGATGGACTCCTTTCTGCACATTGGCTTCGACGATACGGATTCCACGCAGCGTGGGTGTACAACCTATGTTGCGGCACTGCTGATTGAGGAGTTACGTAGGCTGGACGCTGAATTCGTTGATTACCCCAACCTCATTCGGCTCAACCCCAACGTACCCTGGAAGACGCGGGGAAACGGGGCTCTTTGCCTCCGATTGAAGATCGATGCCAGTCGACGGCGACGCCTCGTTGAACGGGTTGTGGAAACGGTGGCAGCGGAGGCGGACCTCGATTTTCCGGGGACCGATCCCGGCATCGTCCTTTACGAGGGAAAGGACATCCCGCAGGCCCTTACGGATTTTGCCCGTAAAACCCTTCACCGCGTGGTTCGCAAGGAGGAGGCCGTACGGCTGATTACCCGCTTTCACTGCGAATCCTTCTGTTTTAAGCGGGGCCGGGGCCTGATCGGAGCCGTGGCCGCCATTGGCGAACCCTTGTTCGAGGACCATACGTACGAGTTAATCGCGTACCGATGCAAGAGAAACCGGGGCTCCGTCCGGCAGGTGGATGGAGGCTCCGTGTTTGAGATGGATGAACAGACTCGCGGCCTAACGTTCAGCAACGTCGACTATGGGGCGAAGCGCATTTTAATAACACCCCGCGGCCCCGACCCCGTGTTGCTGGGAATCCGGGGCGAGTGTCCGGACGGGGTGAAAACGGCCTTTGGACTGCTGACGATCCACGAAGACGTTGAGAGATGGGTGATCTTCCGAACCAATCAGGGAACCGACGCGCACCTCATTGACCTGAGCGGTATCCGCCACGTCCGCCCGCACAGTGCGGTAGTCCTCCGCGGCTCGGTAATAGCCGGCCCTCGCCCTATTCCTGGACGCCATGTTATCGTCACCATCGGGGACGAAGGCGGCTGTATCGACTGCGCTGCCTACGAGCCAACGGGGAAGTTTCGGAACGTGGTGAGACGCTTGGTGCAAGGCGACGTGGTGGAGGTGGCTGGGGGGGTTCGACCGGCCTCTTCGACGCATCCGTTGACCCTCAACCTGGAAAAGCTCACGGTTCTCAAGTTAGCGTCTTCGACGCTTTTCCGGAACCCCGTCTGTTACTTGTGCGGGAAGCGCATGGAATCCATGGGTACGGGGAAGGGGTTTCGGTGTAAGAAGTGTGGTCGACGGGACCGTGGCGCGCGGAAGCTCGCGGTTCCGGTTGAACGGGCGCTGTCTGAAGGCCTCTATCTGCCTCCTCCTTGCGCCCACCGGCATCTGATGAAGCCGCGGTCACGGTATGGCCGTGAAAAACACGTGAACACGTTTCCGATGCCCCCACCCGGCTTCTGGGGGCTGGGGAACTACGTCCCGCCCGCATCTTAATCCGTGACGTCTTTGGTGGCCATCAAGGCCTTGGCCTTGGCGATGCCGTCCCACGCGTCTCTCGCATAGGCGTCGGCTCCCATCGTGGCCGCCGTCTTCGCGTCCCCGATTCGGCCGCCTAAGAGGATCTTCACCGTCCGTCCGATCCTGGACGCTCGGATGGTCTTCACCGTTTCCTCCACGTAGGGTTGCACATTGCTGAGGAGGGCGCTTAGCGCGACGATGTCGGCGTCAACCTCTACGACCTTTTCCACGAGGGTCTCCGCTGGTACGTCGACGCCGAGATCGATGACGTCGAAGCCGGCGGACTGGAGCATGGAGGTCGCAATGTTTTTCCCGATGTCGTGGAGGTCGCCCTCCACGGTCGCGATCACCACTCTGCCCGCGGAGGTCACGTCGCCCGCGTGAAGATGGGGCTCCAGGAGGGTCATGGCTTCCTTCATGATGTGCCCGGCCCAGATCAGCTCCGAGAGGAAGAATTCGCCGCGGGCAAATTTGTTGCCCACGGCCTCCATTCCCGCACTCAGCCCGTCCGTGATTATAGTTTTGGGCGGGATCGCTGCTTGAAGCGCCTGCTCCGTATACGTCTTCACCCCCTCGAAATCGAGGGCCGTCAGAACCTTCGCGAGTCTTCGTAATAGCTCGGTGTGTTCCATCGTCCTGTTCAGCCCTCCCACGCTACTTTGCCGCACGGGTACGTCCCGTACTTCTTGGCCTCGTCGACGTAGGTCAGGATGTTCGTAAACTTGCACCCGGGATGGAAGGAGTTGCTTTCCCCGAGGACGAAGCCGCCGCCCTGCGCGCCCTGGTCGATAGCCCGCCGTACATCGCGTCGGACGTCTTCCTCCCCTCCGTAGGGAATGACCCACGTGATGTCCACATTGCCCTTGAGGTACACGCGTTTCCCGAAGCGCCGCTTCACCTCGGCCAGGTCCATGCACTGCGGTTCGATGGGGTTGAGGCCGTCGAATCCACAGAACTCGATGAAGTCGTCGAGGATCGGCATGAGGTTTCCGTCCGAGTGCTTCAGATAGGGGACGCCCCGTCGGTGGCACATGTCCACCACCTGTTTAATGGGGGGCCAGATGTGCTTCTTCATCATCCGCGGTGGCCAGAAGGGGCCATCGAGTCCCGCGATGTCGTCGGTCTCGGCGATGATGTCGACGCCCCGATCCAGCAGGTTCTTCGCGATCTGGGTCTGGACCTCGGCGAACATGGTCAGCACCCGCTCCACGAAGCGGGGGCGCGCGTAGAGGTTGATGCAAAACTTGTCGAGGCCGCCCATGGCGAGGTACGGGAACATACCGGCGAGGTGGATGCCGCCGATGACGGGGTAGTCACCCTCTTCCGCGTCGTGCACGACGAAGTCGACGAGGTCGTAATTGATCTCCTCAGGGTCGGGAGGGACGAAGGCGTCCAGATCCTCCTCGGTCTTGAGGATTCCGTCGATCCAGTAGTTGACGCCGACCTTGGGCTCCAGCCGATAGATCTTGCCCCACCAGTCGACGAAGGTGTACTTATCGAGGTAGTGCGGTTCGTAGTCTTGTGGCCAGAGCCAGTAGTCCGAGACGGTGAAGGCGTCGGTTCCCAGTCGTCGCGTGGCGTCGTTGGCGAGCTGCTGGTTCCACTCCAAGACCTCGTAATCCGTCATCTGGTGGCTCTTCGCGATGGGGACGCCGCCGCCGATGTAGCTCTTGGTGGGGGCGTGTCGCCGGCCGGTGAGCCGTTCTTTGAATTGGGCGTCGAGGCCCGCGGTGACGGGTACCCGGTCGGGTTCTTCGTGGCGGATGGCGGTGAGATACCGCTCCTTATGGGTCATCATGGTGAGCCGTTCCTCGGTGGGTGTCGGTATAGACGTCAGTCCTATAAAAGGACGTTTGTCCAGGTCTACCTCGACGTGGGTTAGCTAGTGGAGGGCTTCTGACAACAGGAGCCGTGGACATCAGCTGTTTCTGTTACCATCCTGCGGGTCGTCGGGGACGTGGCCGGGTCGCGGCACCGTCGGACAGCGGTAACGTTATAGTCTACCCCTTGTTCACTGTACCTCATGGGTGAGTGACGATGGATATTACGAAGATCGGCGAAGCCGCGCTGGCCGCGGACAAGTATAGTGGGTGCAGCCAGAGTGTCCTCTTGGCCCTCCAGGACGCCTTTGCGATCGGAGATCTGGCGAGCTTCAAGGCGGCCACCGTCCTCAGCGGCGGCGTCGCCCGGCGTGGCGAGACCTGCGGGGCGTTGCTCGGGGGGTTGATGGCGCTGGGCTTGGTCGCTGGGCGCGAGGACATCACTAACACCCAGGCCTACCGGGATGCCATGAAGCCCGCCAACGCGATCATCGAGGCGTTCAAGCGGCGGCTTCAGCTGGCGTTCGGCTTCGAGACGCCCTTGGACTCCACTCTCTGCTGGGATATCCAGGAGAAGATCTATGGGCGACACTTTGACCTCACGGACCCGACGGACTACCAGGCGTTCCTAGCTGAGGGAGGCCATGACGATGACGGCTGCCCCAAGGTCTGTGCCATAGCCGCCATGGTGACCGCGGAGACGCTACAGGCGCTCTCCCCGTAGCCGGGATACGGTAGTTGCATGCTAGGAGGTGGTAGCCAGCCGGGTCAGCCGAGTAGATAGCCTTCGGGCATGAGACAGGCTCTGCCCTCGTGACGTGGGCCCTTCCCCATTCGCTTCGGCGTCAACGGTCTCCCGTTCCCTCTGTCGAGGACGGTGCCGAGGCTGCTGAACAACTTCTAGCGTGATCAAAGGAAGCTAGCTATCTCCATCAACCAGCGAACTTCACTTAAGGTCGTCACCGGATCCACTGTTATCCTCTTTTACGAAACCGGTGGGGGAAAAAGATAATTCGAGGCCTGCCTTATCCTATCGTATAGGAAGGCGAATCACATGGATCGTATGTCTGTCCGCGTTATCGAAGCCACGCCCATTTCCCGCTGCAAGTACTGTTTGATCGGCGTGCCCGACGTGGGCCTCGTGGGCTCGATCGCCCTCAGCTATCTTATTCACGAACAGGCGCTGACGGAGATCGGCCATCTCGAGTCCGACGCGTTTCAGCCCATCGTCGTGGTGCACCGGGGAGACCCCAAGCCGCCGTGTAGGCTGTATCGGAAAGACGACCTCATCGCTGTCGTCTCCGAGATTCCCATCGATCCCTCGCTGATCCCGTCCACGGCGCGGGCGGTGGTTGAGTGGGCGCGGGCCAAGCACACCGAGCTCATCATCGCCTTTTCAGGCATTGCCGTGCCCAACCGGCTGGAAATCGAGGTGCCCGCCGTCTATGGGGTGGGGTCCTCGGATGCGGTGAAGACGCTGTTGAAGGAAGTGGATATCCCCCTCTTTGAAGAGGGCTTCCTCGTGGGCCTCCACTCCGCGACGATGACCGAGTGCGTGAAGACAGGGGTTCCCAGCCTGATCTTACTCGCGCAGGCCCATTTACGCTACCCCGATCCCGGCGCCGCGGCCTCGTTGATCACGGCCTTCAACAAGTTAGCGGGGTTGGAGGTGGATATCGCGAAGTTGTTAGCGCAGGAAGACGAGATCCGGGTGCGGATGCGCGAGCTGATGCAGCGCACGCAGCAGCAGATGCAGCAGACCCAGAAGGGGCGGGAGCAGGAGATCCCGCCCATGTTCGTGTAGGAGGTGACCAGGACTGGCGTTAGATTTTATTGACGAGCTCGCGCGAGAGATGTGGGACCTCGGGCGCGGGAGCTTGGAGCCGTTGGCGAGCGTCTCGGAGACCGAGGACCGGGTGATCGTGGAGGTCGACCTGCCCCTCGTCCGGAAAGACGATATCCGGATCAGGCTGATCGAAGGCGGCCTCGAGGTGGAGGCGTCGTTGACGCGGTGTGTGCGGTTTGCGCGCTGGGGCACGGTGCAGAGGAGCTGCGAGTTCCGATCGTTCTACAAGCTGGTGCCGCTGCCCAGCCCCGTGGTGGCTGACGGCGTGCAGGCCACCTTCAAGCGGGGGATTCTGCGGGTTGTGCTGCGTAAGAGGCGGGCGCGGGAGCACCGGATTCCCATCGAGTAGACGGACTCGCGGGGGTTCAGTGCCGGCTGGGTAACTTCCGCATGTAAAACGTGTGTCCCCGGTACGTCAGTGCAAGGAGGGTCCCCTCACGCGTTAGTGTCTCGACGACACGCCAATCGGCGTTCGCCTTCCGCAGGAAGCTGTCAACGGCGTCCTCCCGCATCGGATGCACCGCGGTTATGCTCAGCAAATCCTCCTCCACGTTCCCCGTCGAGGCAAAGGCGTTCCCTTCGTAGCCCAGGAGGTATTCCACTCTCCCCGTTCCCAGGGCGTCGCTGAAGAGGTGGTAGGCCCTGTTCACCACCGCTTCGCCGGCGGGTTGAACCCAGGGCTCAGCGGGCGGCCGCGTGGGCACTGCCACGTACGCCCGGCTGGGCCCGAGCTCTGCCAGGAACTCGGCGAGTCCCTCTAGGTCCTCGTCGTGATCGTTGACGGTGTCCACCAGCATCGTCTCCGTGAGGATCTCGCCTGTAAAGGCCCGGGCAAACTTTAGCATCCCGTCTACGATGTCCGTGAGCTTCAGGTGGCCATGGGGCCGGTTCACCCGCCGCCACGCCGCCTCGCTGACGGCATCGACCTTCAGGGACACCAGATCCGCCTTCGCCAAGTCCCGTCGGACGTCGGCGCGCTGGATCAGGGACGCATTGGTAATGACCGCGATCCTGATCCCCAACGGCTTGAGGCGCGCAATCTCCTCTCCTAGGGCTTGGTCTAACGTGGGCTCGCCGTCGGGCACGAAGGTCAGGTAATCTACGGGCTCCCCCATCGATCGCGCTCTCGCCACGTGTGCCGTGACCTCCCTGACGATGTGCTCCGGCGCGTAGAAGCCCTGTCGCTCGATGCGCCTTCGGAGGGTCTGCCCTACCTGGCAGTACACGCATGAGTAGCTACATGTCTTTGCGGGAATATTATTGATGCCCACGCTGCGTCCGAGACGCCGTGAGGGCACGGGGCCAAAGGCGCTCATGTTTGCTCTTCCTCCTTCGTACCATTGAGTCCTTTGGGTGCGGGGGAACCGTAACGCTAGCGCGCGGTTCCCGCGGCGCGCAGGCACGTCCACGCGTTCTTGATCTCGTCTGCGATCCGGCTCGTGGGCGCGTATTCGACCACGGGTGTCGCGGCGACCATCGCCTTGGTGACGAGGGGGTCAAAGGGAATGCGTCCGATGACGCGTACCTCGTTGTCCTCGCAGAACGCGATGATGCGGGCGGTGTTCTCCGCATTGAGATCTGCCTTGTTGACGCAGACGAAGGCGGGTATTCGAAAGTGGTTGAGCAGGCTTAACGCGCGCTCTAGGTCGTGGATGCCTGAAAGCGTCGGCTCCACCACGATCAGGCCCGCGTCGACTCCCGTGATGGAGGCGATGACCGGGCACCCGATACCGGGCGGGCCATCGATCAGGACCAGCTCAATCTTTTCCTTCTCCGCGATGCGCCTCGCGTTTTGCCGCACCAGGGTCACGAGTTTGCCCGAGTTCTCTTGGCCAGGGTTCAGTCGGGCATGGGCCATGGGGCCGTACTTCGTCGTCGAAATGAAGGCGTACCCGTCCAGCTGCACGTCGAGGGTGATTGCGTCGGTGGGGCACAGATAGGCGCAGACCCCGCAGCCCTCACAGAGCACGGGGTCGATCACCAGGTCGTGGATGGCGTGAAACCGGCAGGCCGCCTCACATTTGCCGCACTGGACGCACTTCGTCTCATCGATCACCGCCACTTGGGAGCCCCTGAACTCCTGTGTCTCCACAATCGTGGGGTTGAGCAGGAGATGTAAATTCGGGGCATCAACATCGCAGTCGCCGATCACCAAATGCCGTGTCAACGCCGCGAAGGCGGCGGTTAGGCTCGTCTTTCCCGTGCCTCCCTTCCCGCTTAATACCGTGATCTGTCGCATTCACACGTCCTCCGCAATCTTCCGCCAGAGTGCCCGAAACTTTTCTTTCCACTCCGCCATCTCTTCCACGAATGGGATGCCTCGCGAGTAGAGCTCCGCGATTCGTTTGTTGAAGGGGACCTCCAAGAGGATGGGAATCCTCTCCGTCGCGCAGTACTCGTAGACCTTGCGGTCGCCGATGCCTGCCATGTTCACGACGACTCCCAGCGGGATCTCCAGGGCCCGCACGACCTGGACGGTGATCTGGAGATCGTGGAGGCCGAAGGGCGTCGGCTCCGTCACGAGGACGCAGAAATCGCTGCCGTACACGGAGGCGACAACGGGGCACGCGGTTCCAGGAGGCGAATCGACGATCACGTTCCTGTCCTCCTCGATCTGGCTCTTCACCGCTCGTATCAGGGGCACCGCCATGGGCTCGCCCACGTCGAGTTCACCGTAGACCAGCTCAACCTTCTGAGCCCTTCCCCGCTTGATCACGCCCACTCTCTTCGCTTCCTCGATGATCGCCTGGTGCGGGCAGACCAGGAGGCAGCCTCCACAGCTGTGGCATAGCTCCGGGAAGAAAACCACCTTTTCGGGGGCTACAAAAAGGGCGTTGAACGCGCAGAAGTCGGCGCAGTCCCCGCAGTGTTGGCATCGTTCCTCCACGATCTTAGGGACCAAGACCTGTGTCTCTTCCACGTCGGAAATCATAGGTCGGAGGAGGACATGGTCGTTCGGTTCCTCCACATCACAGTCCAGGAGCTGAACGTTTTCAAGGGACAGGGCCAAGTTGACGGCAATCGTCGTCTTGCCTGTGCCGCCCTTCCCACTCGCTATCGATACAATCATCTTACACCCCTTCACTCGTACCATAGACTTTCCTGTGTTGCTAGCTAGCTCGCGGATCCGTAGATAGAGGGTGAGGATATCGCCTCACAGGCCCTGATAGTTTCGGGCAACATCTGGAGTCTTGATACACCTGCAGGTCGTCAACCCAGGATCGTGTTTAATACGTTGCGTCGAGTACCAGGCATTCTTTACTCGTGCCCCCGCGCCTTCTGGCCGCCTCATCCTTCCTTCACCTGGGACACGTGATCTACCGATGACGTGCTTCGTGGCAGCCCTCGGTCAGCTCCACCAGTTCATCCCGGTGATACGCTGCAATAACTGCTTTCACCGTGTTCGCATTAGCGCGCAACACGGCGACGTTGGCGTTTTGAAAGATACTTAGGCCTCGCGGACCCATGCCATAGGTGATAACCGCGTTTGGTTTAAGCTGTAAGATGCCAACGGACCGCGCCCCCGAGCCCCCGAAGTGCTCGCCCACGTTGGGCACCGTCTGCTGGTTCACGACCGTGCCTTTTGCATTGAGCTCGATGACCGCGAAGTATGGCGCCCTCCCAAAGTGCCCCGAAATCTGCGCGGTGAGCCCGCTCTCGTCTAAGACGGGGATCACAATTCGCACGTTCTTTCGCCCCTCCCCTTCGTCACTACCTTTCTCGACCATTTCTTCCAATTTTCCCTCCTTTTTCTCACACCCTCTTCATCGTTTCTTTCTCAGGTAGCCCTCGCTACGACCTATCCTCTTCTGCCACGCCGGCTCCCCATTCCAAAATGCCCGCCGCCCGTCGGGCCGCCTGCTTCCTCCAGTTCACCCCGCTGATATCGTTCAATCGCCTCTTGCACGGTGCCAACAACGCCGGTCATGACCTTGATGCCCGCTGAGGATAAGACTTGAAACGCATTTGGACCAATGTTTCCCGTCAGCACCACCTCAACGCCCCTGTCACTCACGATTCGTGCCGCTTGAATCCCCGCGCCATGCAACGCCCCTTGACTCGCATTCGCGATCACCTCAAACGTCATGGTTTCCCCGTCGACGAGCACGAAGTATTGACATCGACCAAACCGCGGATCGATCTGCGCGTCGAGTCTGCCAGATACCGCGGATACACCGATCTTCATGCCCTCACCCCTCTCCGCCTGCCGGGCTACGGCGTTCGGCAGGACGCGGCGTGTCCTTTGTGAGAAAGGCTTCCACCCGCTTCACGATCGCCTTGAAGGCTGCCGCGGCCGGTGAGTCCATGTGGCCCACCACAAAGGGAATTCCCCGATCCGCCTCCGCGCAGATCTCGGGATCGATGGGAATTGTCCCCAAGAAGGGAACCTGCAACGCCTCTGCGATCCGCTGGCCTCCCCCCACCCCGAAGATGGGGATCTCCGCGCCACACTGCGGACAAATAAAGCCACTCATGTTCTCGACAACACCGATGACCGGAATCCCCATCTGCCGCGAAAACGTCACAGCCTTCTTGACCACGTCCTCAGACACCTCGGAGGGGATGGTGACGATGATCGTGCCATCCATTTCGGGGATAAGCTGCATCACGCTCAGCGACTCGTCGCCAGTCCCTGGCGGGACATCGATGACGAGGAAGTCGAGCTCACCCCACAGAAAGTCTGAGAGAAATTGCCGGATCACCTGCATCTTCAGCGGGCCCCGCCAGATGACAGGGGTTTCCTGGCTTTGAAGGAGAAAGTCCATGGAGACCACCTTCAGCCCCATGGGGCCCTTCACCGGCAGGGCGCCCAAGCCCAGCGGCGAGACCTGATATCTCTGTCCCTTCACCCCGAGCAACTTGGGGATGCAGGGACCATGGATGTCGATGTCCAGAATGCCTACGCGGTCGACGTAGCCGTGGGCTGCGAAGGCCATGGCCAGGTTCGCCGCCACCGTGCTTTTACCGACCCCACCCTTTCCGCTGATCACGGCGATCTTGTGCTTGATCCGGCCCATGTTGCGCTTGAGCCGCTCCTCCTGGTCAGCGAGCTCTTTCTTTCGTTCTTCAACCGATTTTTGTTGTTCCAAGGGTATCATCTTTTACCTTTCAGGCGAATTATGCACCTCGGTAAATAACGGCTTAATTATTTAAAAAAAGCGGTTTTCACACATTCATTCTTTGCATGGTCATGAACCATATTGCTTTTACGATATAGTTGAGCCTCCGCCTTTACCATTATGTGCTTCATCAGGATCCCCTAGGTCCCGCCGAGGATCGATGCATACGACGATGTGACGCGGTGCTCTCTGCCATTACGTGCGGTGAAGGCGACTTGATGGGGGACTCCATCCGTATCTTGACGCTTGTTGTGCATGGGTTTTCCGGGAGCAGGTCCGCAGACATCTGCGTGAAGCCATGCTCTTCAACGAGTCGGATGTCCTCTTTCGACATCATGATGGGGTTTCTCTTTCCGTCACCGCGTCTAGTATAACTCTTCCCCAGGTTGTCGTCAGATTCAAGCCTTTTGTCCACGACGTCTAATCCTTTCGGCACTTATTAGCCGTCTCCTTTCGCTGTGAACTCATTGACTGGTGTTCACTATTAATATTTAAACTTTATTTTAATAATTATTATGGTAATCTTTATAATAATGTTATTAGTTACTTGCCGGTATGCCCGTCATCAGCATATCCCTGAACCGGGAGATCCTCGCGGAAACCGATAGGATCCAAAAAGAATTGGGGTTTTCCGGACGATCCGAAGTGATCCGAACGGCGCTTCGAGCGCTCATCGCGAACAGTAAAGAAAAGAGGGCGTTGGCGGGGCGCCTTCGCGCAATCCTCCTCTTACTCCACCACAAAAACGCGGAGAATGCGGTGACGGCGATTAAGCACGAATACGAGGAGATCACGAAGTCCCAGAGCCACCATCATCTAGGCGAGGAGAAATGCCTCGAAATATTCGTCCTCGATGGGGATGCTGAGAAAATCAAAGAGATGGAGCGGTTATTTACAACAAGCCGAAAAATGGAGTATGTGGCGCTAATTATCATATAGGCATCTTCCACGAGTTGTCCTCGCTAGCTATCGTAATGCTACTCGGGATCCTCTGTCTTTTATGGATCCTCGTGCGCTGAGGTCGTCGGAGGGGGGAAATAATTTTTATTCAGGATATCTCCTCTAGTAGGTGGTCAGAAGGTGTTCATCGGTTGATTGAAAAAGTGTTCTCTCAAATAACGAAGCGTCGCGGGGAGTTAGCCGCGGTCTGCTCCCAGCTGATACAACGTCCGTCAGCACACCCCGAAGGGAGGACCGTTGCCTGTGTTTCGTACATTCAGGACTACTTCGATCAGATCGGAATCCCTACCGAGGTCTTCATGAGGCATGAGGATAAGCCGAACATCGTCGCGCGGGTCAAGGGGACGGGAAACCAGAAGATCATGTGGGTGGGACACCTCGATGTGGTGCCCGCGGGCAAACCCGAGAACTGGACCCATCCGCCCTACAGCGGCAAGATGACGGAGGACGGCTTGATCTGGGGACGAGGATCCAGTGACATGAAGGGCGCGTGCGCAGCGGCAATGGTCGCGGCCCGCGTGCTGAACGAGCTCGAGGCGGTGCCCCACAACATCGACTTCTGGTTCACTGCCGACGAAGAAGTCGGCGGCGGCGACGGCGCCCTCTGGCTCGCCCAGGAACGGCTTTTCGAAGGAGACGTGTGCCTCATCGGAGACGGCAGCTCTGGAACGCCCGACGCCCCGGCCATTGACCTGGG
>Ga0209427_10002340_pt1 | contig 22301 bp, 27 predicted proteins | sample DeeMarSWOR136_30_FD_187465 | JGI IMG/M metagenome (GOLD analysis project Ga0209427, IMG submission 187465) | Marine sediment microbial communities from White Oak River estuary, North Carolina - WOR-1-36_30 (SPAdes) (version 2) | ecosystem: Environmental > Aquatic > Marine > Intertidal zone >...
GTTAAATCTTTTAAGCACAAGAACATAATCAGATGGTATAGTAGGCGAAATCTCAATGGGAGAAAAACAAAAGGAGAAGCAATTGGAAGAAAGGATAACGAGGGTTCTGTCGACCGCTGATGTTGCAGCCACAAAAAGAATGCTTGAAAAAGACCACGCTATTGACTGTCTCTTCCTGCTGCTTATGGACAAGGGCAAATGGAAGAAAGCGAAGACATACATGAACAAGTATGATCTCACGCTGAGTGACGGCACGTACCGAGCCCGCATGATAGAGATCACTCGGCAAGGCTTCGCAAAGTCCACACCTATTGATCCTCTCAAGAAGCAATACGCGATAACGTCCAAGGGTCGAAAATTAGCCACCGAACTGCTTAGGCTCCTCGAAAGCGTTTGATGGCGTACGAGAGATTCGCGAACCGTTTGCTCGTTGTTGACGGTAGCTCTTCTCCTCCGATTTCCTTGAGGCAAGCTATTCAAATGTTAGCATAATCGTGCCTCTGTTTGGAGCAGGGATGCACCGTCGTTTTTTTTTATCTTTGCTGATTCAGCTGTTTTATCATACTCCAAATCTTGTCGCCAACGTAGTGGATGTTTTCAAAGACTCTTCCGCTTTCAAGGTTTCCTGCCTCTTTCGAGCTGTAGAGTGCCAAAGCAACCGCTATTGGTCTTTGATGGTCTTCGTCAGAGATCACAACAACGTCGCCCTTGCTGAACTTGCCTTCTAGCCGTACAAGACCTGGAGCCATAATGTCTGCTCCGTTGCAGATGTGTGGAATGGCTCCCATGTCCACTATTGCTTTTGGCAGCCATGACAAGAGTGTTCCAGCCGATAGCGTAGGGAAGACTCCTCTTTTCGACTTTGCAAAGGTAACTCGCCCGTCGACCAAGAACATTTCTGTTTCGTCCATTTCGGCCAGCTCGATGGGGAGCTTCAGAGGCAATTGTTGTCTAGGGGGAGTACTTAGTGTCTTGGCGAATTCTGAGAGCAGTTTCTTTGCTTCCTTTTCCTTCAGGAAGCGACGTTTTGCCTTGTTCACGTTGATAACTAGGAGCTTTCGTATGCATAAATGTATAGCTGTGGTGCACTTCTCACAGTGTCCATGCAGCATGCCTTCTGGTTGATTGCTAACTAGAGGATAGGTGAAGAAGTGAGGGCAGCGAGTCCACGTTGACAATAATAGAAAAGAGTTCCAGAAACCTTAAATGGGCTCTTTCTTTTAAGGATTAAGTGCCGAGGGAGAAGGAGAACTTTGCGGCTCCGCCCTACAACAATGCTAGGGTTGATTCTTTTTGCAGCGCTAGTGCTGCCTCTTCCGTTCGCAATCACTCCTGCACACGCAGAGGAGCCGTCACTGCTTGAAATTCTCAGCAGCCTTGGCTTCACAAGCATTGCAGAATCGACGGCTGGAACTTTTCCAGCAGGCCTTTACGAGGCAAAGCTGTATGCTGAGTTTGCTGGTTACCATGAAACGAATGAACTCAGCTGTTATCCCGAATACACAAGCAACTTCAGTCTCATCTTCTCCGGATCTGAGGGGGATTTCGGATACCTTACACCGCCCCTAGCCAAAACGTTCTATATCAACAGCACTTTCGGACTTTCGATGTATGTCGGCCATGAAGACCACAGATATTTTACTGAATGGCTGAGAAATCCCGACGCCCAGAACCATTCGAAAGTATACGCAAACCTGGACGAGCCAGGTATGTATCTTATTGGCTTTGAGAATCTGTACGGATTAGGCGATAGAGACTTCAACGACATGGTCTTCTCGATTCAGCCAACCCTTCATTACCTGACTGTGGAAACTGACCCAGCAGGAATATCAACGATACCTGGCGAAGGCTGGTATAGCCACTGCACAGAGGTTTCACTTTCAGCACCAAACACTGTTGCGGTTTCTCCCTTCGTTCGCTATGAATTCAGCCATTGGGATGTGGACGGTGCTTCCCAAGGGGCAGGTTCAAATCCTATTGTTGTTCACATGAATGAGAATTACACAGCCATAGCTCATTATGGGCTTCAATATTATCTGACTGTCTCCTCTCCCTACGGCATTACCGGCGGTGAAGGTTGGTACGACAACGGGACTACTACCTATGCCACTCTGGACACCGATATAGTTGACCATGGTAATGACACTCGCAGAGTTTTCACTCATTGGAGTGGTAATGCCTCGGGGACCGACTATTCCGAAAGCAACTCGATCCTCATGGACGGACCTAAAAATGCAATAGCGAATTGGAAAAGCCAACACTATTTGACGCTGTCAGCTGGCGTAGGCGGCACCACCACCCCTTCCAGCTCGGCATGGTATGACGCTGGAACGACGGTTTCAGTAACAGCCATCCCGGACTTAGATTACTCGTTTGACCATTGGGATCTAGACAGCGTTGACGTTGGCTCCGACAACCCGTATGACGTCATAATGGACACAGCTCACTCTCTGCATGCTGTATTCCAGTATTCTCCGCCACCGCCTAACTATTACTTGGATGTTGAGACTGATCCTTCCGGTATAGTTGCAATTGCAGGTGAGGGTTGGTACAACGAGAGTGAAACCGTACTTCTGACGGCGCCGGATCTAGTAGACGTGGCAACAGGCATTCGACATGCATTTGCCTACTGGGACATTAACGGAGCTTCACAAGGAGCCGGGATAAACCCGATTACTGTCCACATGGATGCAAACTACACAGCAACAGCCCATTACACTCTCCAATACTATCTGACTGTCACATCTGACTACGGTTCTCCAACTCCCTCAAGTGGATGGTTCGACGAAGGAGACGCCGTAACGTCAACAGTTGTCTCGCCCTGGCCGGGACTTGCAGGCACCAGATATGTATGCACTGGATGGACAGGTTCAGGAAGTGTACCTGGAACTGGATCCGGGTCCTCGACTAGTTTCGTGATGGATGAACCCTCAAGCATAATGTGGAACTGGAAGACTCAACACTATCTTACGGTTAGAACCAATCCGCCGGGTGTCGCAGCCATTCCCGGCGAAGGCTGGTATGATGAATATGCGAGCGTCCCCCTTGCCGCACCAGACATAGACAACTACAGATTCATCGACTGGACTGTTGACGGCTCTTCAGCTGGAGTAGAAGCTAAGTCAATCTCCGTAACGATGAATGCTCCTCGAACTGCCGTTGCCAATTATGAGCGCATCTCTATAGGAGGCTCCAGTTTTTCCTTGAGAGCTCCACTGCTCCGATTTTGGATTGGCCTAGACTGTCTCCTCGTTGTTGCTACGCTGGCAACTGGATTCTGGATGAAGAGGAACAGAAAAAAACGTACGGGCGCAACTTGGTGAAGCGTTTCGCCGATTTGGCTTAGAAAGCGAAGCCTTGCTCTTTGTATTTTCTGGTGATAATGGAAGTTCGAACCCGTAACACCCCTTGCAGAGGAGCTACATCCTTTGCGATTAATGAATGCAGTTTCTCCTGATCTTCAGTGATTATCTTAGCGATAATCACCAATTCCTCGGATAGCGAGGTAAAGACTTCTGTTATTTGGTCGTTCTTCGCCAATCTCTCTGCAACGGCTTCGCTCTCTTTTGGATCCGTGAAGATTGTTACAATTGACGTGAGAAGCTTCATCCCTGCCTTTACAGGATCGATCTCGATAGAGTATTTCTTGATTATTTCATGCTCTTCCATTTTCCTCACTCGGTCATATATCGTCGAGTGCGCAAGTTTCAGACGTCTTCCGATCGTAGTATATTTTTCTTTGCTGTTTTTCTGCAAAATTCTCAGTATTGCCCAGTCCAGATCATCAAGGAAAAGCAGTTGTTTCTTCGCCTTCATACGGAAAACCTTTCCAGAAAGATGGTTACATTTTTTCCAGATTTATTCTTTTCCATACACAGAACGTGTGAAAACTTTAGTGAATTTCTACGAATTCCCGGATGATATGCCTAACCCCAAGATAGTAGCGTCGAAAAAATGTAGGAAAGGAGAGACTTTTTTCCACAATATTTCAAAAAATCCCTAGTTCAGCCTCGTTTTTTCGAAATCCATGTCAGATACACTTAAATCAGTCGCTAACATATAGAAAATAGTTCTATAGGAATTTTCTAGAGAGGGTTTAGATGATCCATAGTATGAGAGTGCCAAAAGTATGGGATCTTCTGAAACATTTCAAGGAAACGTGTCAACGCAGGGGATGGAAAACCTCGGATTATGAGTACGTCGTGAAGATTGATGATGAATACCACAACTTCATCGGAGCGAGGACAGCCCACACTTCAACATTTAAGAAGATCGCTTCCAGCAAGAAATGCGCGGTTGCCAACGGGCAAGCCTATCGCGTAATCGATATCTCTTATACTGCTTGGGTCTTCCAACAGCCACCCTCCGAGCAGTTGATCAAGGTCTTAACGATGGACTCTGAGCTATCGAAGAAAACAGCAATGTACGATCTAAGCAACGTGTATCAAGGCAAGCCTATTTGCTTAAAAGTCAACGAAACAGACAGCCCTGTTTTTGACGAGTTCGAGAGCTATCTGAAGGAAATGTATGGAGTAGAAACAAAACCGCTCTACGAACCAAGAAAGCGTGAACCCAGGAGCTTCAAGTCCAAGCTCCAAAAAGCCTCAATCGGATAGCCTTCAGCTTCTCACAAGACTTCATAAGCAACTACTTGTTATTCTTCATCAGGGAAGGCAATGGGAACTGAAGAACCTACCGACGACGTCAGCGAAATGAGAAAGCTTGCCGAAACCAGGACTTTGCTTGAAAAGAAGATTTCGGAAGCCGAAGCAGACTTGGACAGTCTGAAGACCCTACTCGAGTTGGTGAACAAAACTCTCTTGGCAAGCGGCTTCAAAAGAGCAAGGCTCCCTAAAGCGAAATCCGCAAAAACGAAGGACTTACTGCCAACTAACTACGAAACAGTAGAGCCTCTCAAAGCGGCAACAGGAGGATTACTTGCTGAGTTACTCATCAGCCAAGATTCGATGTCGGTTAGGGTTGCTGAAGGCAGAGCTTTCAGCGTGAAGACCCCGCCTTTTCAGCAGTTTCTGGTCGAGCGAGTTCTGAACAAGATGCAGGAAAAAGATGCTGAAGCAGCAGGAAAAGGCCAGATTATCCCGGAAAAGGCTTTCTCTTACGAACTAATACTGGACGGCGATATCCTCCGTGAGATGGCAATCAAAAACGTCACCTCTGAAAGATTGCGAGAACTTAAATCGAGCATTCGCTGGACCTTGGAAAAGATGTCCGAAAAGTCAAGTAGAAGCGTCTAGCTTGCTTGAACAGGTTGCAAAGCCTTCTCGCCTACATGATCTATGGCAAGCCGGCCAGAGCAGGTTCGAAAACCTTTCCCATCATTTCGACTATTCTAGCGAGCTGGTCTGGCTGCAATGCTACTGCAAGCAGTGTTACCCCAGCAAGCAGTATTATCGAGCCTATGATCCTTCTTTCTGACAGTTCCAATGGGATTTCTCCTAGATGTATCTCTTCAGTTTGTTCTCGATCAGAAGCTTAGGGGCTGCTCCGACTAGACGATCGGCTTCTTGCCCGTTTTTCATGATGAGAATTGTTGGGATTCCCATTATGTTGAATCTCTTGGCCATTTCAGGATTCTCGTCTACGTTGAGCTTGCCAAAGACCACTTCGCCCGCGTATTCTTCGGCCAGCTCGTCAATTATGGGCGCCACCATTCGACATGGCCCGCACCATGCTGCCCAGCAGTCTATAACCACTAACGGATATTTATCAACCATTTCCTTGAAGTTCTCGTCATTAACTTCGACAGGCACTGAAACTCTGCTTCCTTTTGCATTTTCAATAATCTCTGCCATTTTCTTGGCTCGAATCTTCTCAAGCTCAGGATCGCTTTCCCCAAACAATCGACCATGCTCCATCATAATACATTTATTCATTACTACTTCTAGTCCGTTCCCTTTTGCCTTTTTCGCTGCCTTCTGATTTTCTATCCCAAGCTGCATCCAGACAACTTTTGGCTTGCCGTTTTCTTTCTTGAGTTGAACCGCTTGTTCCACAATCGGAAGAACTTCTTCGGAAGGCCTGAAGATGTCGACCACGTCAATTGTCTTCCTGATCTCCGGCGGCAATTCAACGAGGCTGTTGTAGGCTTTCTGCCCTAAGATTTCGTCTGCTGTCGGGTTAATTGGTATGATTTTGTAGCCCGCCTCCTGCAAGTATTTCGCAACTTGGAAGCTGGCCTTTGCAGGGTTCTTCGAGAGCCCAACGACTGCTACTGTCTTGTTGTGTTTGAGTATTTCCTGCAGATCTGCTTGGGACAATTCGAAACATGCCTTCACTCGAGAAACCTTATGGTGACAGTTCCAATACTAAAGAATTGCGATGGGTTAGCCTTCGATTTTGGCGTTAACAGTCTTCCGCCCTTCTTTCTTCAGAATCTGCCTTGCTGCTATCACTCCGGAAACTGAAGCTTGTACAAGTCCCCTTGTTACGCCAGCTCCGTCGCCGATCGTAAAGAGATTGCGAATCGGGGTCTCTAAACCCTCGCCCAGTGCGAGCCTCGACGAATAGAATTTAACTTCAACTCCGTACAGCAACGTATCTCTTGAAGCCAGTCCCGGCGCAATTTTGTCTAGCGCATCCAACATCTCTCGAATGTCCACCAGGTACCTGTAGGGCAAGACGAAGCTCAAATCTCCAGGCGTGGCGCTCTTCAACGTAGGAATCACAGTGCTGCGGCCGATTCTTGCTTCAGTAGAACGTCGTCCAGCCTCCAAATCACCCAAACGCTGGACAATGACGCCCCCACTGAGCAGATTGGTCAGTCTTGCGATGTATTTACCATACGCAATGGGCTCCTTGAACGGTTCGGTGAAAGACGTACTAACCAAGACTGCGAAGTTGGTGTTAGCAGTCTTGCGTTCTGCATAACTTTGCCCGTTCACTGTCAAGATACCATCATAAGACTCGGTGATCACCTCGCCATATGGCGCAACACAAAAAGTTCTGATGTAATCATCAAAAAACCTAGAATAGTAGACAAGCTTAGGCTCATATAACACATCTGTCAGCTCTTCAAGAACGGCAGCCTGAACTTCTACACGAACCCCCACATCAACGGGATTATTCAAAGTCTTCAACCCTAAGGCTTGAGCTTCGCATTTTAGCCACTCAGCACCGCTACGTCCGGGCGCGACGACAACATACTTCGCGTGGATTCTTTCACCGTCGATTGTTTCAACGCCGTCGACATTCCGATCCTTGACTATGAGCCCTTTCACTTCAGTCCTAGTTCTGACTTCAGTCTTGCCATCTAGAAAACTCCTCATCTTCCGAAGAGTCTCAGCACACTTCTCGGTCCCCATATGCCGAACTTTCTGCCGAACAAGCTTCAAGCCAGCAAGAGACGCCTTTCGCTCTATTTCCTCGATTGAATTCTCATCAGCGCCAAACAGATTGTTTGGAGCTCCAAAATTCTTGTAGACTTGATCAACATGAACGACCAATCTCTGAAGCCCTTCCATATTGACATACTTCCCCAGCCAACCGCCAACCTCTGAAGAAAGCGTCAGTTTCCCATCGCTGAAGGCTCCCGCTCCACCCCAACCATGAAGAACATTGCATGGGTCGCAATTAAGACATCCAAGACCTCTGCTCGCTGGGCATTTACGCTTGTCAATATCTGCGCCTTTGTCGAGAATCAGAACGTTTAGCGAGGAGTTTTTCACAAGTTCCATGGCGGAGAAGATACCGGCCGGCCCCGCGCCGACAACTATCACGTCATATTTCAAAGGGCATCCCCGGAGACCCTACTCACAATAACCCCTCTTGCATATATTCTTAATGTCTTTGAAATCAAGAATACAGCTTTTCCACTGACAAAACGCTGCTAACGTTGCCTTTCAGACATCAACGCTCATGAAGTCCGCATTCCGCTCTAGTCCTTGATAGCCTCAAGAAGGCTCATAACGTTCCAAAGCTTCACTCGTGTATAGGGCGGCATATTCGGGTCCTGGAGAATGTCGTCAAGAACAGAGATAGCGTTGGAAGCTCTTACTGCAGGGGTCAATTCGCCGGTCTGAAGTGCATCTATTGACTGTTTAGCGGCTCGCCGAATGTTGCGAGGAGTTGTAGTATCCTCGGAAACCTGCCCGAGTACCGCAGCAGCCTGCGCAATCCTTTCTTCATATTCCTTAATTTTCTTTCTACTCACCACAAGCTTCGCCCCCCAAAGGAGAATCGAGAGCAAGCCTCAAATTGTTAAGCACTAATATTAATGTTCAAGGTTTTAAGCTTGTCTAGAAAGTCCAATGACATCCAACATATGGCGGAAATGCTGAAGCAAGGTGCCACACTCACCGAGCTAGCCTGTCCCGCATGTGCCTCTCCGCTTTTCAGGTTCAAGAGCGGTGAGCTCTGGTGCGCCAAATGCGAAAAACGTGTTATTGTCGTCAAAGAGGGCGAAACTGCGGAAGAGGTTACGAGTCAGACGCACCTAGCAGCTCTCGAAGCCACCGTGTTAGCTAAGATACAGACAATTGAGAAGAGAATTCGAGAGGAAGAGAACGTGGATGAGCTGCAGAAACTCAATGCTGTCCTCAAATCTCTCTTGGACAATCTCAAGACCCTGAGAAAGATGAAGCAAGCCTAGGTTCAGGAAATGCTGGGGCGCTACGAGAACTTTCCAGCAACAGCTCACGGAACGGCAAGATTAACATATGCTACTTCACAAGCAAGGCTTCAACAGGCAATATTGTCAGCCTTTCATCGGTTGAACAAGAAGAAGCGCAGATTGGAAGAGGTCACTTACTCCTTGACGCAAAGCTGCCAAATTGGCTTCGAGTTCGGCGTCGCAGAAGACGCTACTTTCACCTATCTCGATGGAGACGAGCTGAGCGTTGTGGAATCTCAGATTTCAAAGAGAGCCTTAGCATTCCTCGACTTCCTCTGCATCCTTACATATCATACAGTTGAAGAATCTAGGGCACCTGCCCCGCTGAAGTTCGACTACTTCATGCTGCGATTCGCGTTCGACAGGAAACGCGCTACCCTCTATGTTTCTCATGAGCGTGGGCCACAACACGTTGATACAGAGGATTTGATAGCCTTCTTAATGTCTTATGTAAAAAAGGAACTTGCCAATCTGCTTGACAGCAACTCTGAAGCTTGAGCAAAAGCAAGGACACTATTTCTTCCTCAATAATTCAAGAACCATGGTTTCGATCGCCTGGGCCACCATATTTGGCGAGGGCTTTCCATCAATAGCCACAAGCTTTTTCTCGTCCACTAGTTTTAAGTAGACTCCTCTGACTTTCTGCTGAGTCTCCAAGGTTTCCATCACCGTTTTCTTCCTTTTGATGCGGCGGAACACGACCTCTGGAGGCACATCAATGTATATAGCCATGTCCGGCACTATGGCGTACTTGTTTATACCTTCTATCCATTTTATAGGCAGTCCCGAGGCTCCCTGATATGCGATTGATGAGTAAACGTAGCGGTCGCAAACAACGACTTTGCCTGTCTTCAAGAGTGGAACTACTTCATTCTCCAGATGATGAACACGATCCGCTGCGAATAGTACAGCCTCCAAGACGGGGAAGCGGGCGTTTCCTTGAAGTAGTTGGTTCCTTATGATCTTTCCGATGGCGCCTTCGGTGGGTTCCGTTGTGTAAACGGCATCGTATCCCTTACCCACGAGAGTCTTGACGAGAAGGTGTGCTTGGGTTGTCTTTCCGCTACCATCAATGCCTTCGATGCAGATGAAAAACCCGTTTCTTCCCCCGCTCATCACTTGCCGACCCCCTGTCAAGGTTGATTGCTTAAATAGCGATAACTAAGATAAAAGCTGGAGTGTCTGCAGTAATGGGTTCACGTTGGGGAGAAATCAAAGACCCCGTGTATGGCTACGTCTACGTCGCCAGAGTTGAGAAGGATGTTGTAGATTCCTTCCCGATGCAGCGTCTCCACAGACTGCGTCAACTGGCCGGGGCAGAATACGTCTACCCAGGGGCCAATCACACCCGCTTTGAGCACTCTCTCGGAGCGATGTACCTAGCGCAACAACTGACTGAAAGGTCAAACGTTGCCCAGTTCTTGTCAGAGGACGAGATCCAGATGGTTCGCTTCGCAGCATTGCTCCACGACGTGGGGCACGGACCTTTTTCGCACGTCTTCGAGCATCTACTTGAGAAATTCCTAAGTAAGAACCATGAAGAAATAACCGCGTGGATCATTAAGAAGTCAGAGCTGAGCGACGTCCTAGGGAAAGCAGGATATGATGCTGACGCAGTGGCCAAACTGGCCGTTGGCTCTTTGAATCGAGAAGGAAAGTCCTTCATGGATCAAATCGTTCAGAGCGCAGTGGATGTGGACAAGCTTGACTTCATCGTTAGGGACACCTATCATACCGGAGCAGAATATGGGAACGTAGATATTTTTCGCCTGATACACATGCTCGACGTAGTGGAGCAAAATCTAGCAGTTGATCTAGGAGCACTCTCCGCGTTAGAATCCTTCATACTTGCTCGCATAGAATCTTTCAAGAGCATTTATTTCCATCGCGTTAGCAGAGCCGCCCAAATAATGCTCGCGACGGCTATGGAAAACGCAAAAGACGAGCTCGGCCTGGTCAGTTTCAAAACTCCCGAGGAGTACTTAGCGCTCAATGACTACACCGTCTGGACAATGCTGAAACTTTGCGAGAAGTCACGCAAAATAATGGAGAATCTTGAGAGGCGCCAGCTCCTCAAGTGCGCCTACGACCAGACTTTCCACGTGAAAGACAAAACAGTCTCGAAACTCTTCGGCGCCGAAGAGATTCGGAACGAAATGCGAGACAAAATAGCCGAAAAGGCTGGTGTGAAACCGCATCTTGTAGTCATTGACGTGCCAACACTGCCTTCCGTGCCATACCATCACTCAGCCCTTCTGGAACCAATGGAGATCCCTGTTTTTTACAGAGCAAAAAATGGGAAGAAAGTTTCGCAGCGACTGAGCGAGATTTCAAGAATCTTCGAAGCACTGAAAGGATTCATCAATGTCGTTCGCGTCTATACGGAAGAAAGACACCGGGAAGCCGTGAGCGAAGCCGCAGAGAAAATGCTAGGAGAACTTCCTTACTCAGCCAGAATCTCCTATTGAACCATAGACGAATTTTTGTAGAGACTAAGGCTTAAAGGAAGACCTAATGCTTCGCGCGCCGCATCCAAGGTTTGCTTAAGACACGCGTGTCATTTGTTTCGCAAGTGTCATTTCAGAGCTTGTTTGGGCTCAGAAACCGTGACTAATACAACAAGAACCCCCGCGAGACCTACTAGGGCGCAGGCTATGAAGGGCATTTCGGAAGAGGAGAATTCATATAGGAAACCGCCGACTGTGGCGCCTGCAACGAGTCCGACGTTTTGGAAGACGCTGAAGACTCCCATTCCTCTTCCCCTTTTGGACAGTGGAAGCAGACCGGAAAACATGGCAACGATTGAGGGATTTGAAACTGCACGTCCAAGTCCTCTGAGTGTCATGATAAGAACGAGAGGCCAAAAGCTCCCGGAGAACACAATTAGGATGGCAGAGGCCGCGTCGAAGACCTGGCCAAGAACAACCATCGGCTTTCTGCCAACTTTATCGCCCACTGTTCCCATTGGCATGGTCGCCAATAGCGTGGCGAGTCCTTGAACCGCAAAGAGTATTCCCACGCCAGCTTCGGAGATGCCAAGCTCTTCGTTGGCAAACACCGACAATAACGGCTGAATCAGTGAGTTGGAGAATGCCAGAATGAAACGAGCTGTGCACAGCCCTAAGAAAGTGCCTACATAAGGTGTTAGTTGCCTTATTCTGTGAACGAATATGGCGAGTCCGAACGGTTCGTGATTCTCCGTGGGTAGAGGGTTCGCATTCACTTCCGGATTGCCCTTGGCTTGTTCAACCGTAACGGTTTCCTGCACTGTGAAGGCTACAAGTGTTGTACTCAGGAGAGCTAAGGCCCCACACACGAAGAAAGGGACTGAAATGCTGAATGTGCCTGCAAGAACACCTCCCAAGCCTGGGCCTACAACCGTGCCTAGAAACCACGCCATCCCATAGATTCCAAGGGCTTTTCCCCTGTCTCTTGGCGACACCATATCCGCAACCATTGTGCTTATGACAGGCCAAACAATCCCCGAGGCCATTCCTTGAAAAGCCCTGAATAATATTAGCTGGAAAACATCTTGAGAAAACCCATAGAGGGACATCACAATTGAGTACACAAGCAACCCCAACACTACCGGCTTCTTTCTACCCAGTTTGTCCGCGAGCCACCCCCCAGGCAAGGCTGTGGTTAATCTAGCTACCGCGAAGGAAGAAGTCAAAAGGCCCAGCTGCAATCCCGATGCTCCAAAGTTCCTAGCATAAATGGGCAGGAGAGGCATGACTAACCCGAACCCTAACATGCTGACAAACACTGCGAAACAAAGTGGAAAAAGCTGAGAGTATTTAGAAAGAACCATCAAATCATCTTTGAATTGCCTCAGCATTTCGTCACCAGTGAGTAGGCAGAGCTTGGGAAGCAGAGCTGGGATACATAAAAGGATTGTCTCATAGCCAAAAAATGTTCCGACAAATCGTGTCTAGCGTGCGCCTGTAAAGCTAAGCATTGTTGTAGTCTAGTCCAACGGCTGAGAAGAAATGTTTATTAAGATTTACGATACTGTGGTCTGAGCTTTGAATGAGGATGATGGAAATGACGAAAAGACTGGAAACAAGACCAATGGACGAGCCCACAGACGCAAGATCCATCCTAGCGGCAACAGACCCCCTAGTTTTTACCCTCGTAGTCCGGGCAAAGAACGTCTAAGCGTCCAACTCATACACCACCCATCCCTTTTCCGCCCTGCTCAAGCCCCAAAACAGCTCACCCAGCAATGCACGCGCATCCAAAGCAAAGGTCGAAACTCACGGTTCTGCGGATAAGCCATGGTTCTCAAGACCGCTCACGGCGGAAGAATCCTCCAAACCTCATTTTTCTACGGATTCTGAGAACATCCAAACTAAGTGATTTAAGCACGTGTCGCTACTTCTGCAAATCGGCGATTGCATGTCGGAGCCGAAAGACTGGACGAAGGAGGAGATTGAGAAGGAGTACATTGGCGAAATGACCGCTGTTACAGTTCCAGTTGAAATTCACTTGAAAGGTAGGCAGCAAATCTTGGATTTCGCCCAGATGACGAAGATTCTTAGAGAAGCTAAGTTAATTTCTTTGGGAGAGTGTGGATGCAGAAAGAGGGTGAAGGAGTGCGATGCACCGATAGAAGTCTGCCTAGGCTTGGATAAGAAGGCTGAGGGTGAAATAAAGAGAGGGTTGGCAAAAGAGGTAAGCCTGAAGGGCGCTCTTGAAGCTTTGAAGCGCTCACACGATGCCGGGCTCGTTCACATTGCCTACACTTTCAAAGAAGATGAGACTCCCGGGTACGTTTGCAGCTGCTGCTCATGCTGCTGTCATTCCATGAGTGGACTTGTAAGATTCGGGATTCCAGAGGCAGTTGTGGCGTCTGATTACGTCGCCACCAACAACTCGGATACGTGTATCAACTGTGGCAAATGCGTTGAGCGATGTCAGTTTAGAGCACGCAAATTGGAGAATGATAGGTTAGCGTTTAACAGAGCAAGATGTTTCGGCTGCGGAGTCTGCACAAGCACTTGTCCAACTAACTCGATATCACTAGTGAAACGTCACTAGCCAACAACACGCAATTGCAACATGATGACTGTCCCAGCTTTCAAGAACGTTGACAAGACAAAAGCCGATTCATGCGTGCCTGACCTTCAATAAAGAATGGGTTGTTCTTGAATATGGAAATAGCTTCACGGGCATACAATGCTGATGAAGATCTTACATCTGTCCTGGCTTTTTTGTATGAGACGTTCAGAAAAACCAAATCCTATCAGAATTGGTTTCCAGATCGCTTTGAAAACAGCCATGAAGGAGGCGGCAGTGCGCGCTGGGTCGACGATATTAGAGTTTGGGAGGCAGTAGATGGCACAGTCACGCCCTCGAAGAAGAGAATTGTGGCCTTAACTAATCCAGAATCACCAACTGACTACTTCATCCAGATTGACCCAACATACAGTTTTCTCGAACAAGAGATAGTCAAATGGATCGAGAAACACTTCTCAGAAAGGAAGAAAGACCCAAGCAAAAGAGAGAAGCTGAGGATTCACACGATCGAGGGAAACTCCGCAAGGGAGCTTCTGCTAACTGAGCTTGGTTATCAAGGAGGAGAGATATATGGCTATCTCAGACTACGTCCCGTGAACCTGCCAATTCCAGCCATAGAGCTCCCGAAAGGCTACGAAATAAGGTCAGTTAAGGGAAGATCTGATTACGCCCAACTGGCAAGCGTAATAAGACTGGTTTTTGGCCACGGTGAATGGTTCACCGCAGAAGTCTATGAGGGGATAACCCGCTGTTCCTTCTACAAGCAAGATCTTGATCTAGTTGCCGTTGCCTCAGATGGTACGTTCGCTTCGTTTTGCACGTTTAGAATGGATCCTGCTAGCAGAATAACAAATCTCGAGCCAATGGGAACCCATCCCAACCATCGGAAGCTAGGTTTGGCTAAAGCATTAATATTCGAGGGTCTTAGGCGTGCTGTGAAGTACAATCCCGCCCTCTTCTATATTGGTGGAGCCGCTAACACCCCTGGTGCCAACCGGTTATATGATTCGGTTGGCTACACTGAGAAATGGGCTGAACACTGTTGGTGGAAGGAAATATGAGACGGGTAACACTCTTTTCAGAGTGTGCGTCCCACGTCGTTTACTACAAGAAATTCGCTGCTCAATTGTTGGGAGTACTGAAAACACCTGACACCTCTTGGATGTTCGGGGAGATTCAAAGGAGAGGGGAAAGCTCCGGATATCTCCACTTTCAGATGCGCCCACGCAGGTATTGGTTTGCTGCTGTTGTAGTGGAGTTGTCCTAGGTAGAGCTAGACTGTCTCGATTTTGTACATGACTTTTAAGCCTTTGAGGGTTTCGTGGACAGAGTTTCCTATTTGAAAAATATCTTCTAGCTCAACAGTTTTTTTCCAATCATATACAAAGTCGTAGTGTCCTCTGATTGGCTTAAATCCCATATTCTGCAGTTTTTCAACGAGAACCGTTGGACCTGCGCCCTCACTATAGAGCCAAATAGTCAAATACGTTTTCAGTCCTGTCACGCTCCAGGTGTTGTTTTTGAAAAGTCTACCGCTTTAAACTTTGCTCACAACAACGCCCGCCATCGGCGATATCGGGTGCAGGCTTAGGTTACGCCGAATATGCTCTTAGGGATGAAAGCTCCTCTACAGTCTGGACACTTGTATACATCATGTTTCTTGTTGTTGCTATCCTTGTAGGTCTCTTTTACCATCTTCACTGTCTGGTTGTTCTCCTCACATGCCGGACAATTCAAACGTGGCACTTACTCACCTCCTTCTCTCCCATGGAAATCCATAATCTCTTCGAGAACTTATGTTTTGCCACTGGATACATGCGCTCTTGCAGAAGACCTTTAGGCTGGCAGGGCGTGCGTCGAAAAATATGCCGAAGAGTTGAAAGGCATGCATGAACGAAGGCTGTCGAAGAAGACGTCAAGGAGCTCGAAAGTTAAATGGCGAACCTTTCCAGTATTGTATTCCGAGTCGATCCAAGGACGTTATGAAGGGGAGTAGTTATGAAGGTTTTAGCCCTGGATATAGGTGCTGGCACGGAAGATGTCCTTCTTTACGACGATGAAAAGAAGAGCATCGAGAACTGTGTAAAGATGGTGTTACCGTCGCCATCTCAGATTTTTGCTGATGAAATAAGAACAGCAACTAGGCAGCATGACGATGTTTTCGTTAGAGGAGATACGATAGGGGGAGGCGTGTTTGCCCATGCTCTTAGGAAACATGTTAAAACAGGCCTTAGAGTCTTTATGAGCGAAAAAGCTGCCTACACTGTGCGAAACGATCTAGAACAAGTTAAAGAATTCGGAATTGAAATTGTTGAAGATTGCGAACTGAAAGGCTTCAAAGGAAAAACATTAGTGATTGAAGAGGTCAACATTGAAAAACTGCAGAAGTCTTTGGCGCTTTTCGGTGAGAGTCTTCTAGACCTGGATTTCGTGGCTATTGCGGTTCAGGATCACGGAGTCTCTCCTAAAGGAATGAGCAATAGACGGTTCCGCATTGAAACAATGAAGAAGTTGTTGGAAAGAAATCCAAGACCTGAAGCCTTCGCCTTCATGGAAGACGAGATTCCCCAGTATTATCTAAGGATGAAGTCAGCAGCGCAAGCTTCGAGAAGACAGTTGCCGAGCACTAACGTGTTGCTCATGGATACCTCTCCAGACGCAATCCTTGGATGTCTGAAAGATCCAGTTGCTGAGAAGGCTGATCCAATTCTTGCAGTCAATGTGGGCAACGGACATACCATGGCAGCAATAATTTCAGGCGGAGAAATCACAGCAGTTATGGAGCACCACACACGACTGTTGAAGCCAAAGAAGATGGAGCAGCTTCTAATCAGTTTTGCAGACGGGAAGCTTACCGACGAAGAGGTCTTCGAGGACAACGGCCATGGATTGTTCTTTCTAGCTAAGCCACCACGCTTCAGCAAAATAGAGAAGGTGGTGGCCACGGGACCCAATAGGAACATCCTAGCCAAAACAAGCCTCTCAGTTCACTTCGCGACTCCAGCAGGCGACGTCATGATGACAGGGCCCATCGGTTTAGTTGAGGCGACGAGAAGAGCCTTGCAGAAGAAATGAAATGGACTAAAAGAGTAGTCACAGATATTTCGTTGAAAGGCGTAAGGCATGCATGCGAACTAGCCTAGAAACTCTGCCACTTCGTCAACTGTCTTTCGTGGGCTCCCATTCCACGGTCCCTTTGGTACATGAGCTGGGTAGCCAAGCGTGACTGCCGCTAGAAGTTTCCATGGTTTGCCAAGATGTTGTTCTAAAGCTCCTATGGTGAAGAAGATGTCGCCAATCCACAGGGATCCGAGCCCAAGAGAATACGCCTTAAGAAGCATGTTTTGAGTGGCAGCCGCGACGCTGTGTTTCTCCGTCTCCCAACCCATTTCGCCCGCATTCCATACCATAATCACGATTGGGGCTTCCTCCATAATGCTGCATGAACCAAAGGCGGAGCCAATGCTCTCTTCCCCAGTGCGCTTGCAGAGAATCTCCAATTCTCGTCGAAAGCAATCAGTCAACTCTTTCTTCGCTTCTCCCCTAAGCACTGTGAAACGCCATTGCTGACCATTCTTCGCTGACGGAGCAAACGTAGCCGCTTCTATAACCTGCCTGACCAATTCCTCGGGAACATCTTTCCCGATATACTCGCGAATGCTCCTTCTCCCTCTAAGAGCCTCATCCAAGTCCAAATTCATCGCTAGCTTGCTAGAGAAACCCGTAGATAAACAATTCGTGTGCACGCATTCCAATTTTGCGGACAGCTATCCATAAAGATGGAGTAATGCTGAACCTGAAAGTGATAGAGTTTGATAAGTAAGTGTGTGCCGTGCGCTCGCAGAAAGTGTCATGCAACCACAGAGAGGAGGGAAGCGATGGCGGTTAGGCGAAGCGCCTACTCATGCGCACTATGGCTGCCAGCAAGGTTGCAGCCGTGAGCAGTGGTAGAATCATCGGTGACGGAAATTCCGGAACAACAGGATAGTGAAGCTGATACCCTAAATCCTCAGTTGTCACTAGGTTTCCGACGTTGTCTTCAACCATGATCACGTATGTCACGTTTGTGCCGTATGGAAAGGCTGGTATGACTCCAAACCAGACATCTCCATCAAGATAAGTCAGGTTGACAACGCTCCATGTTCCGTTGTTGGTGGTGTAGTTCAGGGTCATCTGCCTTATTCCGCACAATTCGTCCACTGCTGTGGCATAGACTGTGACCTCATCTTCAGGTTGAACGTCGGACTCGGGTTGCTGGGAGACGTCTATTATTTGGGGTGGAGTAGTGTCTATTGTGAAGTTGACTTTTCTTGACCAGCCCATGTTGCCTGTTGTGTCGTTCGCGTAGAGTAGAATATTGTGTGATCCCTCTGGTAGCGTGAGATTCACGTGTCCAGTTATTGTAACGTTTGCTCCATCGTCTAAGCTGTAGCCAATCCATACAGTTGGCTTGTTCATAGAGTAGTTCAGTGGAATCGAAGTCGTTGGGTATGTTTGGTCTTTGGGAGAAAAGACCGTTATTATGGGCGGCATCTCATTCTCCCAAGCCAGAGGCCCGACCAATGGATAGTTGTCTCTGTTGCTTGTGTCGATTATGTATGGGTTGTCTAATATTCCGTCACTGCCCGGCTGGTCTTGGTAGGCTCCGCTTTTCTCGTCAATGTCAAAAAAGCCATGCCAGAAGTTCCCTCCTGAGGGATAGTCATCATTCCAGATGCTGTTCGACTTGTCATCGATCTTTATGTGCCTCATGGATTTCCCACCGTTGTTTGCGAAGCTGTTGTGATAGAACATGTTCTGCGGGGAGTTGGCTAATTCGATGCCCAACAATTCATTGTTCGCAACCAGGTTTTGCCCAATCCAGTTGTCATACGAAGCTGAGAGCCACATCCCATGATAGTTGAACCTGAGTTCGTTCATGAGAACCGTGTTGTTGAAGGAGTTTGATGAGATATAGATGCCATGCCCGCCAGTTGAGCTGTTGACCGCTCTGTTACCTAGGATTGTGTTGTTGGAAGAGAATGCCAGTGAAATGCCGACGGTGTTTCGAGAGACGTTGTTTGACTCAACGACCGCTCCAGATGAGGAGTACAACGCTATTCCATGCCCGTTATCTGTAGCGACGTTCTTTGAGATGATGCTCTCGTGTGAAGTTACAGAAATGCCGATTTTGGTTTTCCTCACATGGTTACCAGTGACGTTACATTCAGCTCCTGAAATCTTGATGCCCGCGAAAGAAGTGCCAGCTTCTCTCGAGGTGTTTTGCACAGTAAATCCAGTGATCACAACTTGGCTGGCGGTGACTTCGATTACTGACTGTTCTTTTCCACCGCCATCAACAATGGTGTTCTCCTTGCTCTCTCCGATTAACGTCAGACTCTTGCCTATTATCAGATTCTCTTTGTAGATTCCAACGTGAACGAACACTGTATCTCCGGGAAAAGCTGAGTTGATTGCTTCCTGAATGGATTCCCCAGGAAAAACGTCTATAGTGTCCGCAAATACAGGTTTCAGAATCTGCAAGCCAAACAGCGCAGTAGGAGAGAGCAACAAAACAAAGACTGTGAGGCTTATTCTGTTCATATCCTCCCCGACCTCTTACGTCTGAGCTCTGATTTTATGACTTATGGAAGAAGTTTCTATTAATAAATATCATGCACGCAAACGAAATGTTAAGGGAATCTATGAGGCAATCTCTGGCAATGAATGCGCGCTGACACCTTTCAAGTTCAGTTGTATTCGCTCATTTTTCATCGTGAACGCTGTTGTCTATGGCGATCACGAATCCTAGCAATAACCGTTTGTCGTATTCAGGATCTAGAATTTGGACGGCGTATGTATCTGAGAAGTCGAATAGTCCACCGAATATTAGATCCTTGAAGAAGTCGCTTTTTCCTATCTTTGCTTTCAAGTTGCCTTTTGAGTCCTTTATCTTGAAATCCCTTCCTAAGAAGTTGCCTTGGGCCTCCAGAAGTTTTTTCCCGTTCTCACTTTCCAGCCAGAGTTTAGGGCGGAATAGAGTGAGGATTTTCCTGTTTGTCCTTCCTATTGTGTTCTCCTGAGCATCTTTGATCATGTAAGATGCACGAACTGAAACAAGTTTTTTGTTCACGGTAAAGACCAGAGTGCCATCTGTCTCTGAGACTTCAGTTAACGCTCTGAGTGAAATGACCTTTCTATGCATCTTTCCAATCTGCATGCCTTTCTCGTTGTAGATGTCGCCACTTCCCCAATCCCACCACTTCTCTTTAAGAATGAAGTAATTGACTCTTGGACTTAATAGCCCTATCTTGATATTCTCATCTAATTCTATTCGAGTGGTTGAAGTTTCTGACATTGGAACCCCTTCAAGGTATTGTTGTCGGCAGCTTGGAAAGAACTTGTTTTGATTGGTGAAATAGTTTATGAATCCAGAATTAGCTTCTCCACTAAGAGTGAAGTACCATTAAGAGTGAAGTTGGCTGAGTGCGCGTGAATGTTGATTAGCTCGGAGAAAGCTTCTTTAGGGTTTGAAGCGTCACGCATGCACTAGTAGATAGACTATCAGTTTGGAGCTCATTCGAGGGTGCGGGCGTGAAATCATCTGCTATTGCGCATTCCAACATTGCACTCGTCAAGTATTGGGGGCGTTCCCCAGATCATAGCCCTGACCTGAACATTCCTTCGAATGACAGTGTCAGTATGACAAAAATTGGATTGGCACGCGATATGCATCTGCAATCCCACACGACTATCGAATTCTCTGACGCCTATGAGGAAGACCATGCTGTACTGCAAGGAGAGAATTTGACTGGAAGGAATCTGGAAAGAATCTTGAGTGTGGTAGACCCGCTGAGAAAAAGCGCAGATATTGATTTGAGATTTAAACTGGCAAGCAAGAACGACTTTCCTACACAAGCAGGACTAGCTTCTTCAGCTTCTGGATTCGCAGCGTTGGCCATCGCTACTGCAGCTGCCTTGCGTATCGACGTTTCGAAGGAGAGGCTTTCAACGTTCGCAAGGCTAGGCTCTGGCTCAGCAACAAGGTCAATCCATGGCGGATGTGTTTATTGGAATAAGGGTTACTCCCATGAAACCTCCTTTGCCGAGAAAATTTGCGGACGGGATAGATTCGACATGAACGCTCTAATCTCGATTATTCACGGAGGAAAAAAGGAGGTTGCTTCAGATATTGGTCATGAATCCGCCTCTACGAGTCCTTTCAACGAAGTTAGAATCGAAAAGTCTCAAGAACAAGCGAAAGGCATCAAGAAGGCTATTCTGGACGATGATTTTAGCACAGTCGGCAGAATAGCAGAGGAGAACTGCAAATACATGCACGCTGTCATGATGACTTCTAGTCCACCTCTATTCTATTGGCACCCAGACACGCTTGGACTTATCAAAGCAATTCAGAGGTTCAGAAAACAGGGCTTAGAGTGCTACTTCACGATTGACGCAGGCCCGAATGTTCACTTGCTCTGCAGACCGGAAAACAGTGATGAGCTTCAGAAGAAACTGGAAGAAATGAAATGCGTCAGCAGGATTATTCTCGCAAGGCCCGCCGACGATTCGCACGTCACTGAAGAGCATCTGTTTTGAAACAGCAAGAGCGGAAACTCATGCATGCCTCAGGGACAGTGTGAGTGTACATATCGAAAACTGACACATTTCTAAGTTCAGAAGTTGAACTTCACTTTAGAAGATAGAATGCACGAGCTTCCTATCTGTTGTAGAGGGCATGCATCTTCTGGTTAGCGCACGTGCTTTTATTCTGAGAGGATGCCTCGCCTGACAGCATCTTCGATCAGCCGCAAGGCATATCGCCAGAGCTCGGGAGCACCATCCTCGATCGAGCAGTTGCGAGCCACGACCTGATGCCGTTTGACACCGTGTTCTTGCCATGCCTTGCCATGGGTGTAGTAGTTGGTAATCAAAGGCTGCAACCGGTCAAGCGCATTAGCGAATCGCGAATTCAAGGTTTGACGCGCTTCAAACTCATCCCAGAGCAACTGAAGCTGTCGTGCCTGATCCTTGGGGAGCAGATTGAATATACGCTTAGCCGCCTGGAGCTCACGTTCATGCTGGTCCTTACGAGCATTAATGTCATAGCAGTACGTGTCGCCAACATCGATTTCGACAAGGTCGTGAATCAACAACATCTTGACGACCTGAAAAACGTCGATTTGAGGATTCTCAGCATATTCTGAGAGTACGATCGTCATCAATGCAGCATGCCAAGAATGCTCAGCAGAATTCTCTCGTCTTGACTTGTCAGTTATGATGGTTTGACGCAGAACCTGCTTGAGCCTGTCAATTTCGAGGATGAATTCAATCTGACGCTGAAGCCTCGCATTATCGAACATCTCTGTTACTTCTCCACTAGGTTCGGTGATCGCAATTACGAATAAAGGCATCGGCGCTATTGACAGGAAACGCCGAGATTTGCTGTTGCGAGGGACCATACACTGCGGAAGTCATGCGCGCGAAATACTCTAACAGTGTTGCTTACCGTGCTGGATGTTTAATATAGCTTGAAATGAGTTATGGGTGATTAGGAAAGGAGGTGGATAGATGACTATCTTCGTCGTAGAAACTTATGTGGTCAAACCGGGAAAACAAGGGGAGCTCATATTATTGTTGCAGAGGATGCGTGAATACAAAGAGAAGAATC
>Ga0209427_10002341_pt1 | contig 22295 bp, 20 predicted proteins | sample DeeMarSWOR136_30_FD_187465 | JGI IMG/M metagenome (GOLD analysis project Ga0209427, IMG submission 187465) | Marine sediment microbial communities from White Oak River estuary, North Carolina - WOR-1-36_30 (SPAdes) (version 2) | ecosystem: Environmental > Aquatic > Marine > Intertidal zone >...
CGGGCAATTTTCAACAGGTACTGTTATAACATATAGTATAAAGGCTATAGATAATGCAGAAAATTATTTAATTTCTAATGAGAAATCATTGACAATATTATAATAATTTTTTACAGTATAAAAGCTTATTAAACAAAATTACCTATAGAACGTTTATATGGAACTTGCAACTTTTGGAGCAGGATGCTTTTGGGGTGTTGAAGCGAAATTTCAAAAAGTAAAAGGTGTAATCAATACAACTGTAGGTTATATGGGTGGAAGATTAAAAAATCCAACCTATGAACAGGTCTGTACAGATAAAACAGGACATGCAGAGGTAGTACAAATAACATTTGATAAAGAGGAGATTTCATATGAAAAACTACTAGAAATCTTTTGGTCATTACATGATCCAACCCAACTAAATAGGCAAGGCCCAGATATTGGAAAACAGTACAGATCAGTTATATTTTACTATAACGAAACTCAAAAGAAAATTGCTGAGGAATCAAAAAAACAAATTCAAAAAAAATATAATAGAAAAATTGTAACTGAGATTACACATGTAAGCAAGTTTTATCCAGCTGAAGAATATCATCAAAAATATCTGCAAAAAAAAGGTAGGGCTTTTTTTATATTCTAAGATTTTTTCTTTTTAAAATTTAGACTTGCTGAATTTATACAATACCTCTTACCAGTAGGTTTAGGTCCATCATCAAAAACGTGACCAAGATGCCCACCACACCTTTTACATAATACCTCAATTCTTCTCATACCAAGGCTATTATCTTGTTTTAATTCAACACTATCCTTAGAAATTACATCCCAAAAACTTGGCCAGCCAGTACCTGAATCAAACTTAAAATCTGACGAAAATAACAGATTTCCACAGCCTGAACAAACATAAATTCCCTTATCTTTGTTATAAACATATTTTCCACTAAACGGAGGCTCTGTTCCTTTTTTTCTTAAAATGTAGAATTCCTCTTTGCTAAGTATATCTTTCCATTCTTTTTCTGTACGGGGAATATGTTTTTTAGCCATAAAAATCACAAATTATAGTATAAAAAATTGATAGATTAGGAAGTTTATATAATTTTTTAACCAGTCTTTTTTATTCTACCCAGATACAGTATAAAGAATGTTATAACTGCCGCAACAATTGGTAATAAATAAATACCAAATCCAACCATTAAACCTATTGCTGAAACTACCCAGAGACTAGCCGCTGTAGTAACACCTTTAACATCTCCTTTACTTGCAATAATACTACCTGCCCCAATGAAGCTTATACCAGTTACAATTCCCGCAGCAATCCTTGTTAAATCAAATGTACCAATTGTATTTTCTTCTAATAAATAGAAGGACGCAATCGTGAAAAGACAGGCGCCCATACAAACAAAGATATGCGTCCTTAATCCTGCAGGTTTATGTGTTAATTCACGTTCAAAACCTATTAACGACCCTAAAGCAACTGCAAGAAATATTCTAAAAATCATTTCAATATCTGTCCAACTAATTGGTATTTCCATGTGCATCCCTACAAACAATTCAATTAATGGAAATATTTTTCTTATATAAAACGCCTTTGTAAAAAATTTATTTTGAAAAAAACTAAAAACATAAACCTATTATTTCTCAATCCCCGTGAAATTTTTTAAAATTTGATCCTTGAGATCAATTGCAAAGTTAATATGATGTTCCTGTATTTTACTTCTCTCAAGCAGTGCAAGAGCATAGGCAATACGTAAAATCGAAAATTCAAGGCTTCTATATGAAATACCTTCTATATTTGCATCTGTGTTTAAAATATAATCCTTAATTGCTTTTTTAATTGCAGGTTCTTCATCAGGATCAATTCTAGTCTTTGCTGTTCTTGCCCATTCCAAGTATCCCTTAACAACAAGAGAATAATCCTTTGCATTCTTTCCCATAAAACTATCTATTATATCTGAAACATACTCTGCTCGCTGAATCCTTGAGACCCTTTCAACCTTGAAAGGAAAATCAAAACGATCAACAAGAGGTCTCTGAATCTTATTGATATCATTACAAGTCGCTATAACACGAATTTCAGCTTTAAATGACTGATGGTTCTTACCTTTTGTAATAACATATTCTCCTTCTTCCATTGTTTGAAGAAGACCGCTTTGATCGTTTGCAGACATCTTATCAAGTTCATCTGCTAAAAGCACGTTTCCATTACATTGAGCAAGTAAACCAGGGTGAATTGTTTTTCCACGAGCATCACCAACAAGTCCAGTTTTTGATGTAAGTTCAGAATTTATTAGAATCCCATCCATTTTTTGCTGCCACCAACCCAAAAACTCCGATTTTCCTGTTCCAGGTCCACCACAAAGCAGTATATGAAGTCTCATCCTCATATTTGGCCTATCATTTGTTACACCCAATAAAAGAGCACATTTGCGGATTATATCCCATTGTGTACCAACAAGATATGGACAGATATGTTTTGAAAGAAACTCTAAAGGATTCTCCTTTGAAATAATCTGAAAATATTCCTCAACTGTCATTTAAATCTAATACCATAAAATTGGATTAGGTATATTACTATTTTTAATAAAACCACTATTTTGTAATGTTTTTAAGATGTTTATATAAGACTATAAAATAACAAAAACATCTACTATGTCTTTTGAAATATTATTATCATTATATGCCAGGGTTTCAATTGTATGCAAACCAGATTTAATATCAATAATCCATTCAAATGGTGCCTCTTCGTCAGATTGAACTAGTTTATTGTCAACGTAGAACTCAACCTTGTTTGTGTTTTCTACAATAATTTCTAATGCCATTTTTCCAATAATTTTTGGAGCAGCTTTTTGTAAATTTAATTTTTTAAATATTGTTGGAAACTCATATCCAAAAAGATATGTGTGCTTTATCAAAGGTTTTTCAATCTGTATTTTTGGAACGTCAGGTTTTAGATTTCCATAAACACCATCTATATACATAACACCTGTACCAGGACCGTACCAATCTGCAAACATTTCAGCATCATATGCTATTCTGAACCAACCGTTTTCACCCCATTTTGTTCCCCAACTGTTTTTTACAATCCAGCATTCTTCGCTATCATCATAACCTACAATTGTTACTACATGTCCTCCGGCTCTAGTACCCCATTTGTGCTCATAAACACCGCCAGTATAATAAAAGAAATCCTGCCAAAAACGGATGCAAACAACTAAAGGTCCATATTCAATTAAGGCTGTTTTTATTGATTCAATGTTGTAATCGACCCATCCCCAATCCATTATCTTTACGGTTCTATTCTCCCATCCTTGAAGGCTTTCAAAGGGATAATCAAATGCTCGGTGAGGATCAGGAAAGCATCCTTCATCTGGAACTCCAACATCAATCAAATAATTTGCTGCATCTATAAGGTTAACATATCCAGATTCATATGTTCCTCCAGCATAAAAATAAAGATGACATTCAGAGAGGTCAGGTTCATATAAATCTCCAATTTGATATTGCATAATTGTTTCAAGAGATGCAACTAAACCATATGCTTCACAAGTAGGTGCTGGTGATTGATCTTTTATAGGTGTCGTATAATCTATACCATCTATATCCTGCCAACTAAAAAATGAAGGGAGACCAATCTCTTCTTGAGTTTTTTCAGTTTTATATGCACCAGCAGTAAAAGTCTGAATTAACATTAGCATCAAAATCAGGATTGTTATGCTTTTTTTCATATATTTGCACCGTTAGTAAATAAATTTATTTGAAACATAATATTTAAAATTTCTGATAGTCGATTTATTACAAAATAATCTTTTAATTGTCCTAAAAAATTTGATTTGAAAATATTTTTATTTCTTGGAATTTTTACTGAAAATGATCCTATATCACTCATTGCTCCCCATTGATCTTCTGTTTGAGCCTTTATTATGTAAGTTCCTTTTTCTGTCCAGGAATGCAAAGCACTAGCTTCATTACTAGGTGGAAAAGGTCCAATTACATCCTCAAATCCATCTCCCCAGTCAATAATATAGAATAATTCATCGTCCTCATCATCTGTTGAATTAAAGCTGAAATTATAATCAATTCCAGGTTTCCCTGTTGCAGGTCCTTTAATTATTGGTGTACTTGGAGGATTGTTATCACCACCAATTATTGCCCAGGTTGAATCTCTAATGGTTATGCCTTCTCCATCTGTTACAGATAATTTTACAGTAAAGTTACCTCCATTGCTATATGTATATATTGGATTTTGTTCATCAGAATTATTACCATCGCCAAACTCCCAAAAATAATCGTATGGTGTTGTTCCATTCTCTGCTGAACCTGAAAATTGCACTGGTTCACCAATTTCTCCATAATAAGGACCATGGGAATTAACATTGAAACCAATTATTTTAAAATCTGAAGCAGAAATTGCATATGTACTTTCTGATTCTGTTGTAACAACAACTTTTATTCTGCAATAATCAGAGCCACCTGCATCAACTAGCCATTGATAGCAGCCATTATTTGGAATATCTGAAACAACTGTATCCCATGGGCCAGATTGCCCATTAAGTGATACTTGGATTTCAACTGTTGAGTTACCCTGTGAAGGTGGAACTGCTGAAAGCCAACGTATTTTACGAATAGACCCACTCCTATATGTTTCCCCGCCATGAGGATTTTGTACTAAAGAGGATAATTCAGATGGTTCCTTATATGGAGAAAAAGCCTTAAGCTTATTTTGATAAGAAGGCCAATTATCTTCCTCTGCTTGTATCACAATGTCCTCTCGACCGTCATGGTCAAAATCCCCATCGACAACAAAAGCAGAATATCCTCCATCTTCAGGCATTGAAAATGTTGAATCAGAAACCCAGTTCCCTTCACCATCGCCAATATATAAACAACCTGTTGGACCAGAATAAGCGACAATATCTAAAAATCCATCTCCATTAATATCCCCAAATTGTGGATAATAGGTATCAGTTGTTGGAAGACCACTTGAAGCTAAATCCCATTCTTTGTTTTGTTTATCATATTTGTAACATTTAACGCCAGAAGAGCCATAACCGATTACTAGATCATCACATCCATCATTATTTATATCCCCAACATCAAGACCTCTCCAATTTGCAGTAGGAAGACCAATCTGTGCAAGAGTAAAACCAAAGGAACCATCCCCAAGATAAACATAAGTTCCTTCTCTGCTTCCAACAAAATCAGGGTATCCATCAGAATTAATGTCACAAACCTCAATATTATAATTGGAATTTCCTCCTGTTTGTGACCATTCATGGCTCCATGAACCATCTTTATGGTTTTCATATAAATGATAACCATTGCAACATCCAAATGAACCAGATACGATGTCTAAATAACCATTACAATCAAAATCAGCAAGATCAGTTACAAACATTCCATAATCTTCACCACCTGTCCCAAGACCTTCTGCCCAAGATATCCAATTAGATGCTGTACCATCTCCTAAAGCAGCACCGATCAATGTATCACCAAACCCAGAATCACCATAATTATGATGTATTCCCCACACAATATCAAGATAACCATCTAAATTTAGATCCCCTGCTTCACAACCTCCATAACCGAAATTTCCTACTTGATTAACAGACCAAGTACCTATTCCATCACCTAGCCAAACCATGATTCCATGCTGCTGACTATTAACATATGGCGAGCCATGATCTCCAACACATATTATATCTAAATGCCCATCATTATTAATATCAGCAAGTTCAAGTTCGGTTTTACCTCCTTCTTTCTCTGGATTATCAAGACCAGTTGATTTCTCAATAAATATTAACGTCCTATCTATTGATTTAGAATTTTTCATTGTAACGATTTCACTTAAAGCAAATGAGGTTATAATTGAAAATATAATAAAAAACATAGAAAAAATTATAATACTTCTTTTTAGTTTATTTTTTTTCATTAAAACACCATTTATATTTTATGTTTAATATTTGATAAATTTATAAATATTACTTTTAACTAACATGAAGCTCTAAACCTAGTCTAATAAGAGGGGTATAAATAAGTGCTCTAAGAATATCCAGTGGACCCCATATCTCTAGATTACCAATTACAATTGTATAATCTCCGCCTTTCTCATACGGATCCCAACAATAAACATAGTAAATTCCTGTTTCATTTAATTTATCTTCATATTTTGGTCCTTCATAGTATGATTTACCACCAAAAGGTTCATAAAAAGTTTCGCGAGACTGACCAGGTTCAACATTTTCCATCACAATTGCACCATAGCCATCTGGTAAATCAAATGGAAGATATTGGCTAGGAATTGGTAGTCCTGGACCAACAAGTGCATACCATGGGACAAAATCCTCATAAAAATCATCAACAACTGGAACAATTATCTCAAGATACAAATTTATTGGACGGATGATTTTAAGTTTATAGATATCGATATCTTCACAAGCATTTTCTCCGTCGTTTTCAAGCCATGAATATATTGCTTTTGATTGAGTAACCATTTTTCTTACTATAAATGGTTTCTCCTCAGAAAAATCACGATGTTCAAAGTAAGGCACATGAGCAGATGAAAATGATACTGTTGAAAATAGAACTACTACGAATACAACAAAAAATATTTTTTTCATAATTATTTCACCTTGCACAATTTAACATTAAAATTTTTAAATTTCATGATTTTAACTTGATTTTTTATCCTCTAAATTTAAATGTCTTTCTAATTGTTAATTCATAGCTTTAATAATAAGTTAAAAATTGGAAATGTATGTTGAACATATTCTATTATTCTTAGTATTAATGCTCTGATATCGTTGCGATGCCTTGGGATAGTAACTGATAAAGGATCAGACCAATCACTTTCATAATCATGAATATCCTTTGATTTTACTTTTACTTGATAATTTCCTGCCTTATTCCAAGAATGTGTAGATTCTACAGTTTCACCAGAAGAATAAGGTCCTTCCCATTCAGAGGTTGTTCCATCATCCCAGCCCCATTGGTAATATACTTCATTGCCATCTTCATCAAAGGTTTCTGTTGTATATGTTAAATCCTGCCCAGTCTTTCCATTATTTGGCCCAGATGGTTTTGATGGTTTATCTGGTGCAGCATTTTTAACTGTAACTTTTATAATATCAGAATACCACCAGGTTTGACCAAAAATTTCTTCAGTACCATCGGTTCCTTCAAGTACTTCATAATACGAATCATTCGTCCTTTCTTTTATAATACGTAAATATGGATCATCTCCATAAACATCTGGTCTAAGAATATCTGCATAAATCTGATCTACCTGTGCTTTTGCCACAAAATAATAATCTCCAGGTTCACTGATATACAGATTACCATCATATATAACACCATTTGTTGAACCACTCTCTGCACCATCCCAACCAGTACCACCAATATATTCTCCTGCATATTCATCATAATCAGGGGTTGAATGATCGTAATTATTTATTGGATCGGGGTCAGTTCCCCATTGTATATATGTATGGTCAACAACCATACTACCATTAACCTGCCACCTTAATGGAACTGTTCCAGGTGGAACTTTACTACCATTTTCAATTGTGCCAGGATGCCATCTAACATATGGCTGGGCAAGGTCTGTTTGATGCAAAACAAATCGTCTAACCTCTGCACCATATTTATGAACAGTGTCATTTCCAAACTCACTTTCAGGAATATTTTTTGTATTTGACATCTCAGGAGATATCCATAGCAATCCAGCACCAGGGTAATGTCCATCTACATAAGGATCCTCCACTGGGTTTTTATCGATATCTGCACCATATGCCCATGGACACATTCCTCCATATACTACATATCCTACTGTACCAGGTATAGTTCCAATATTATTTTCATCAAGTTCCCCTCCGTAATCACCCATAAAGCTACCTAGTCTAAGACAAGATGTGTCATAGTAATAGAAATCTGGGGGAGCATAATCATAAGAATATCCTGAAATTGGACTTTCTCCAATAATACTGCTATGGGTTGAGCCCCATGGGTACAGAAGCATTCGGGCTCCAGCGTGAAAGTCACATCCTATCCTGCATAAATGATTATTAATAAATTCAACTAATGTTTGTCCTGGGACACTAGCCCAAATCCCTCCAGTTGGAGAGCCTGGACCATCCATATCTGCTTCTCTGTTTAAATCCCAACCATTTCCATCATATCTTTGAGGTCCATGATCGTATCCATAAGGATTGTGCAAAACCTCTATATATATTTCTCTATTATCAATTATCCATTGTAAATAGTCTTTTGAAAATTCTTCATTTGTTTCATCTGTAAAAGCCATTCTCATTAACCAATCTGTAAACCAATAAAGGCCTACTCCACCTGCCACTTCATCACCATGTGGACTTCCAAGAAATAAAACCTCAGGTTTATGTAAACCAAGATTTTCATTTGTAATTCTTACATAATAACAATCGTATCTACCTGTTGCTTGTCCAGTTCCATATAATTCGTTTGCTTTAAAAACTTCGATATAATCTGGATAATCTGATTCGAGTGATTGATACCAACCTACAAGCTCAGAATAAGAACTAGGTTTTTTATACCAATCAGGACCCATTATTGGTTCAATGAAATTTTCTTCTGAAATTTTATATTCATCTGAATTATCGTTCATTTCATTTGAATAAGCAGCAGCAAAAGTTGCATTTCCAAGCATAAATAAAACAATTCCAACAACCAGTGGAATAACTTTCTTTTTTACCATATCTTAAATCCCCCTTAATTAACAGCTGTTAATGTAATGACTACTGAATATAAAAAACTTCGTTTTAAAAAATAAAATTAGAAAATACTTTATATATCTAGGAATAAATTAATATATTAATAAATAATTGTTATATTGGAAGTTTATTATATGAAAACTCTATTTATACAAAGATACATTGTAATAATAATTGTTGCATTAATTATTGGGACGAGTGTGGTAGGAGCTATCTCTATAGATAAAAAAATAATAAAAAAAATTTATGGAAATAAATTTTTATCTATTGATTCAAAACTAGATGAAAATATAGAAATCTATTTTGATATCTCTGGAAATCAACCTCCGGAAACACCAGATATTAGTGGACCAACTATGGGAAAACCTGGTGTTGAATTAAGCTATAATATTGTTTCTACAGATCCTGAAGAAAATGATATAGTTTATTGTTTTGATTGGGGAGACGATTCTGGTCAAATATGTATTGGTCCATTTAAATCTGGAGAGGAAGTAATAATATCACATACGTGGTCAGAAAATGGAACATATACTATTACAGTTAAAGCATCAGATATCTTTGGTCAAGAGAGCGGTCTTGCAACCCTTAAGGTAAAAATAACAACATACAGAACAAAAGAGATTACTAAAAATATTATCTTTAGTATAATTTCACGAATTGAAATTTTTTCTAAAAATATAACAATTTTATTTGGTATGAAAACATTATTTTTTAAATAGTGTGTAATAGAAACTTTTACTATAATTAAAAAATTAACTATTGTTAACATTTATATATGATTTGTCTAATATCTATTATTTAAAGGGGTTGAAATATGAAGAAAATACTGACATTCATAATACTAGGAATATTTATATTGAGTACAATTGGAGCTGTTGCTTCACCCGAAAAAAATCATTTAAAAACAGAAATTATTGATGAATCTATAATAATTTCACAACCAACGATTTATGATGAAAACGATTTTTTAGCAGTTAGCCTAAAAGAAGGAAATTCCTATTTGTTAGGAATAAACAAACCAATGATACCTACTATAACAAAGGTCTACACTTTGCCTTTTGGGTCAAAAATAAATAATGTAAAAGTAAGTTATAATGGTAGAAACGAAATTTTGTTAACTAAATACATTAAACCTGCAATAAACCCAACACCTATAGGCATGGATGTATTGACAGAACTAGATAAAGAAATTTACAGCAATTCTAATATTTTCCCTAAGGATAAATTTAACTATAGAACTGGCAGTGGTATATCTGATGGAGAACATGTTTTATTTTTAAGTGTTCAATGTTATCCTGTTTGGTATAATCCTAGCGAAAATATTTTGTATTATTGCGATAGTATTGATATTGAGGTTTCTTATAATGAGGGTGGTTATAAAAACACTGCTGGTACGAGTTATGACCTTTTAGTGATTTCACCAAAAGTATTTTCATCTAGCCTTAAAAAATTTATTGAACATAAAGAAAGTCATGGAATTGATGCCTATCTAAAGGATGTAGAAGAAATATATGATGAATTTAACGGTAGAGACAAACCTGAACAAATTAAAAACTATATTAAATATGCAATTGAAAACATGGATATATCATATGTACTTATAGTCGGAAATATTGATTATATTCCAATCAGAATGACCTATATTGGATGGCATCATTCATCAATGGATCTACCCACAGATTTATACTATGCAGATGTGTATGATGAAAATGGTGATTTTTGTACATGGGATTCAAATAATAATAATATTTTTGGTGAATATAACTGGGATGACGGCAATATTGACGATGTTGATCTTTTTGCTGACGTTTTATTGGGACGAATACCATGCAAAAGGAATTTTGATTTAAAAATTGTGATTAATAAAATCATAAATTATGAAAATAATGCATACGTTTCAGATTGGTTCAACAGGATTTTATTGCTTGGCGGTGATACATTCCCAAACCATGGTATAATTGAAGGTGAATATGTAACTAGTCGTATTGCTGAGGAAATGAGTGGGTTTGAGTCTGTTTTTTTATGGACATCACTTGGTACCTTTAGACCTTCGAAAATTAACTCTGAAACTACTAAAGGTGCTGGTTTTATAAGTTATTCTGGTCATGGCTATCTTCATGGATTTGGAACCTCTCCACCGAACGTAGAAAAAAGAATCGAATATTTTAACTGGTATTTACCAGGTATGTTTAATGGTAATAAGTTACCGATTGTATTCTTTGATGCATGTCTTACTGCAACCTTGGACTATAAACTACTTAATTTGATTGACATCCCAGGCTTTGCATATAATATTGTTAAAAAACCATTTGGAGGTGCAGTTGCTTCTATTGGTGCTACTCGTACCGCATTTACAGATGTTGATTGGAATGGTGTAAACGGTGGTGCAGGATATTTAAACCTCCACTTTTTTATGAACTACGAGCAAGGTATCTCTGTTTCTGAGATGCTTACAAAATCACAGAACGATTATGTAAATTACGTATATGAGGATTGTCTTACTTTAGAAGAATTCATACTTATAGGTGATCCATCCCTGAAGACCGGTGGATATCCTTAAAATAAGAAATTGGAGTAAAATAATGAAAAATTCTCTAAAAATTACCTTAATATTGTTAATTATCATTTTTTTAATTTCTCCTATAAGTTTAAATGCAGACACAGAAAATAAAATAAGACCTGAACAAGATGGTAGGCTATTAAATAAATTAATTTGGTATTCACCAAATGGAGAATTACCAGGAACCTATGAAGAGTATATAAGAACACATCCTCTAAAACCTGCTATATTTTATCAATCTCAGGATTTTATGCCTAGTGTTATAACTGCTGGCAAGTCAATCTCAATTTTAGTTAATCAACATTTGTATACAAAAATTAAATCCTCACTTGATGATTATATTTTAGATCTTCAAGCGGAAGGATATTTTGTTCATCTACAGAAAATAATTGGAGGTAATCCAGAAGATATAAAACAATGGGTGAAGGAACGTTACAACACTGGAAGCGAGGGTTTCGTTTTTATCGGAGATATTGTAGCTGCCTGGGCAGAAGTATCTGGATCTGTATTTCCATGTGATCTTTTTTATATGGATTTAGATGGAACATGGGAGGATAAAGACAGTGATGGCGATTATGAGATTCATACTGCTGGTAATGGAGATATGGGACCAGAGGTGTATGTAGGTCGTATTTATGCTTATTCTCTTAACTATGATACAGAGGAAAAAATGGTGAATGATTATCTAAAAAAAATACATTCATATCGAACTGGTAATCTTGTACAAGGTTGGAAGAGCCTAGAATACATAGATGAGGACTGGTATAATATGGATGTTTATTTAAGATATATTTATGGAGAAGACGTAAATCGTTTTAGTTCAGGTTTTAATACAACTGCAGAGGGATATCTAGAACAAATCGATCTTGGACAACATTTTGTACAGGTAGGTGCCCATAGCTATTCTGGTGGGCATCATTTTAGTACTCGCCCCACTGAGTCATCAAGTTATGCACATACATATATTTACAGTCCAACAACTCGTCCGGCAAAAATACTTATGGGAAGTGATGATGGTATAAAGGTTTGGTTAAATTCAGATAATGTTTATACAAATGACAGATATGGAGGTTGGAATCCTGATAATTTTGAGGCAGATGCAACATTAAATGAAGGATGGAATCGTTTATTATGCAAGGTCAGTCAAGAAAGTGGAGATTACAAATTTTCAATTCGTTTTACTGATTTAGATTATATTACCTTTGAAGATCTTAAATATCAGATAAACAACCCAGAATATTATGATGGTGAAGCAGAATTTATTCGCAGTTGGTTATTAAATGGTTTCCATCAAGATATCCCTGATAATTTTTGGGATTATCTTACTACTAACTATCTAGGAACAGAGGAAAATGAAATTAACCCCATAGAAGGAGAGGTTATGGGTGGAAACATATGGACATGTTATAATTCCGGGAATCCGTATATTGATTTAGATAAATATAGCAATAATGCAGATTACGGAGTATGTTATGCCTTTTCAAGGATATATTCTATAAATAATACCTCATGTCAATTTAGGATGGGTTATGATGATGGTGCACGTATTTGGTTGAATGGAAACGAAGTTTTATACGATAATAGGTATGGTGGTTTTGAAGCAGATATGACGGAGATTAATATTACACTTCAAAGTGGTGAAAACAGGTTATTGATAAAAATTTCAGAATGGATGGGAGATCACGGTTTTAGCGCTCGTTTATGTAAACCAGATGGAACTTCAGTTGAAGGATTAACATATGATCCCCCACCAGTTCCAATATCCTATATTGGAACATGGTTGATTAATGGTCCATATTATAATCCTAATCAGTCTATAAGATTAAGCACTGATTATCTTGGTAATGAAGAAAACGTAACCCCCAGTGAAGGAGACTTTGCACCTTTTGGATCATGGGAACGAGGGATAGGAAATGGTTTTCCTTTTGATCTCGGGGAATATTTCAATAATGGTAGTTGGGTATTATCAGAAGATATTCAAGCTCATGATCCACCAGTATTATTCTATAACTTGTTTGCCTGTGGACCGGGACGTTTTACAGATCAAAATTATCTTGCTGGTGCGTATATATATAATACAAATTATTCACTTATTACAGTTGCTTCTTCTAAAAGTGGAAGTATGTTGAATTTTGATGATTTTACTCTCCCTTTAAGTGAAAAAAAGACTATTGGTGAGGCATTCCGAGAATGGTTTGATGCTCAAGCACCTTATTTATTGTGGGAGAAGGAATGGTATTATGGTATGGTTGTATGTGGAGACCCTACGTTGTTTATTATAAAAAATAATCATCCAAATATACCGGATATAAATGGTCCGAGTAATGGTAAAATTAGAAGGGATTATGATTATATAATTAAAGCAGATGATCCTGATTATGAAAAAATTTATTATTACGTAGATTGGGGAGATGGAAAAAATAGTGGGTGGCTTGGTCCTTATGATTCTGGTTATGAACTTACCCTTAGCCATCGTTGGACTATTAGTGGAATATATAATATGAGTGTAAGGGCTAAGGATGAAAATAATTTGTTAAGTCCTTGGAATTTTCTTGAAGTAAATATGCCTAAAAATCATCGTAGTAGAATTATTGACTGGTTAAATTCATATCCTTTTTTATATCATTTATTACAGAATTTGATAAGGATATCAAAAGACTTTTTTGTTTAAAAAAATCAATATCTAATTAAATATTTATATTTTTATTTAATTTTTAAATGAAAAAAATTGTTTAATAAGCGGAATTATTAAATATTAATAATAATATTCATTAAATAACATCTTTTAATTGAGCGGAGGTAAGATATGAAAATTAATAGAAATAGCATATTAGGGGCTGGAGTAATTCTGATATCTTTATTATTGGTTTTATCATCAGGAGTTACAATCGCAAGTACAGATGATAAAAATACAGCAGAAACATCCAATAAACTAGATTTTAAAATTGGTGGACAAAGAGTCCCTTGCTATGGCAGTAATCTTCACAATGACCCTAATGACAACATTGTTTGGTTCTATTCGGATACCCCAGAAAATTTTAACGATATAGCAGATATCTCTTCGAATAATTTTCTTACAGGAGGATGCTTTATTGGAGTATTTGGAGACGATTTCTTATGGGCCTGCGAACATAGTGATGTTGAAAATAGCAATATTTGGGAAATAGATAAAGAAACTGGTGCTATGTATAAAATTGGAGATTCTGGTGTTGGTCTAAATGGTCTAGCATATGATCCTTCTTCTGGCACTTTATATGGATGCGGAAATGAAAATCTCTATACTATTTATCAACCATCAGGTGATGCAACTCTAGTAGGTCCTTTTAATACCGGCGGAATAATGATTGGTATTGCTTGCGATGAAAATGGAAAATTATTTGGAGTAGATATAGAAACAGATAGTCTATATGAAATTGATACTGGAACTGGAGATGCTACATTAATCGGAGAACTTGGAATAGACCTCAAAGAAGATCAAGATATAGCATATGATAAAGATAATGATATTTTATATAGTACTGGTTACAAAGGCGATTCAAATGGTGGGGGCGCTTTAGGTACCCTTGATTTAAATGACGGTCATTATACAAAAATTGGTGATTTCCCAATAGGGAATATGGGATGTCCTTCTCAAATTACCTGTTTAGCAATACCATATGGAATTCCAAATGAAAAGCCAACTAAACCAAAGATAGAAGGTCCACCATCTGGACGTTATGGAACAGAAATATGCTGGACATTTCAATCAGATGACCCAAATGGTGATCAACTAAAGTATGTTATTGATTGGGGAGATAAATCAACTGATGAGACAGATTGCTATCCAGCTAATGAAGATGTAGAGGCATGTCACATATTTGAAAAGCCAGGAAAATATAGAATAATAGCTTATGCACAAGAATGCCCAGATGGTCTAAAAAGTGAAAATACTATGAAAGAAGTTTCAATACCTAGAGCTAGAACTGTTTACTATCCAATATTTTTAAGGCTTTTTGAACGCTTTCCAAATACTTACTTTTTATTAAAAACACTTTTGGGGATTTTGTAATAAAACAAATCTCCTATTTTTTTCTTAAAAAATATTGTAATTTTTAAAATACTATTGCAAAAGCAATCCATTCCTCATCAAAATCAAAAGAACCATTAGGAATTTCTTGATCCAGTCCAAAGAGAATTGCAGTTACATCTTTTTCTTTATTTATAACTAATTTAATTGGAAAGAATCTAATTATTACAAATTGTGCATAATTGAATTTAATTATTCCGATTTTACCAAAAATACCGAATTGTTTACCACTGCTTGCATTTCCATTTACCAATACCCTGTTGAAAACCTTAGGGAGTAACCTTGATGGATATGCAGATTGTTGTAAATCATTAATATTATAATCTTGTGGAACAGCACATACTAAAAAACTGCTTGTAAGAAGATTTGTTATTATTAAAATTAATACTATCCTCCCTTTCAAATTTACCAACCTTATTCGATATTTAATTTCTAGTATATATAATTTATAGAAATTTTATTTTAAACTATTTTTGTTTATTAGATTGTAGAATAATTATCAAAAAAAATATATTAAAAGATAATTTAGTTTTTATCCAAAAAATTTATACAAAAACTTTAAATATTAGATGTTATATAATCATAACATAATGTTATAAATATATAATAAAATGTTATTTCTAAATAATAATAAGTTAGAAATGAATAATATATTTAAATGGTGGTAAAAAATGAAAGATAAAATAGGAATATTTGTAGGTATTGGAATAGCTGCATTGGTAATTGTTACTATATTATTTTATGTTCTTAATGCTAGTAACCTTGAACTAAATGAGATATTACCAATAATAATAGCTCTAATATTGGTGATTTCTTCAAGTTATATACTATGGGATAGAATAAAAAATATAAAAAAAGGATTACCTGCCCAAGATGAAAGATTAAAAATAACTAATTATAAAGCATGTTCATATGGATTCATCGCATCAATTTGGAGTGCTGTTGGTGCCCCACTATTATCTGGAATACTATTTGACCATGAACTTTCTGGACATCATGTAACAGCTGTTGTTGTTCTATTTGGAGGACTTGCATTTATGATATCATATATTTATTTAGCCTGGAAAGGGGAATAAAAAAGGTGAAAAATTAAATGAAGCTAACAAGAGCAACCTATCCTTCAATAGCTGCAATAATTGTATTTATATTAATTAGAGAAACAATCGAACAGTTTTCTGAAGAATTAGCAGAGCAAATATTTTTTCCAACTTTAATTATTTTTATTGTACTTTTAATAGTAAGTATTGCATTTATAATAAAAGATAAGGAATTTATTCATGTTGTTACAGATGAACGCACTAAAAAAGTTGATCGGTCAGCAGGATATTATTCTTGGTGGTTTACTATTGTCTTTGCTTATATTTATGGTACTATTGCATATATTATGAAGTTTACAATAACACAATATGTATTTGTTTTAATTTCAGAAATGTTTGTTACAATGTTAGTATTTCATATGTATTTTAATTTTAAAGGTGAATTATAAGGAGAAATGGGATGAAAACAAGGATAAAAGAATTTAGAGCTCGATATGATCTAACTCAAGAGGATCTCGCACAAAAGGTAGGTGTTAGACGAGAAACAATTCTTTTTATAGAAAAAGGAAAATACAATCCATCCCTAAAATTAGCTTATGACATTGCTAAGGAATTAAAGACAACAATCGATGAGCTGTTTATCTTTGATAAAGATTAAAAATAAAAAAAATTAGATATTTTACTTAATCTAATCATATGATGTTTCTGTAAGTTCACCTTTTAACTTTATTATTATATCGCCTGTATCTATTTCAACCGTTGCTTTCGCATAATTGCCTGCTAATGGTGCATAATATATAGAACCTAACAATCCTTGAAAAAATTCAATATTATATGCAGTGTAATTTTTACCGGGTAAGGATATTTCTTCTTCTTTAACAGAATACATAAGCTTTGGAAGAATAACATTTTGTTCCTGGTATATTTCTTCTGGAAAATCACTTACAAGAGAATGTAGTATCTTAAGGGCTATTGATTCCACCTTTATGTTCGTAGATAAATTAGTCTCTTGAATTATTCCTTCCTTTCCATCATATAGTGGAAAACCAATGAGCGGTCTAGGGTTATCTTGAATAATGTTTATTGTAATAGTTAAAGGAATTGGTATAGGTATAGGAAACATTAATGGATGCTCTAACAAAAGAGCAATTGATCTAATTACTATAGTTGCTTGCTCAGTAGCCAAATCTTGTTTCTGGATTTGAAAGGAACCGGAAATTTTTGTAATAAAAAGAATTCCTCCCAAGGTTTTTCCTTCTCCATCATCAAAATCAAATATCCCTCCAATATTACCTGATAAGGTCATTTTATAGGATGTCTCTGTTAATCCATCTACTCTAACTAAAAGATCTTTTAAGGATATATCTAGTGAAATTACTTGCCCTGAATTATTAAGCTGAAAGTAAAGTTTACCAATATCATATCTCCAAAAATCTTCAATTTCCCAAACTGGTACATCATCATCCGTTGTTAAATTATCTGTCTTGGTTGAAACATTAAATGCTAACACCTGCATACTACACAACAAAAGTATGCATACAATTAGGTAAACAAATCGTTTCATATTCAATCTACCTTCTCAATAAATAATAGCATTTAATGTATTTATATAATTTGGTATTATTTTTATAATTATAATTAAAAAATAAAAAAAGGAGGGTATTAAAACCCTAATAGATATCTTAAAATTGGGAACGCATTTGGGAATCGTTCGAACAACTTCAGCAAGAATGGATTATAAACTGCTTTGTTTCTGGGTGTTTGAAGATAAACATCAATCTCACAGGAATCACTTGAATCATCTGAGTTGATTACCTTTACTGTTCCAGTAAATTCTGTTTCTTTGTCTGGTGGTGCAATAACTTCTACATCTACAGTAACAGAGTCTCCAAGAGCCAAACCAGTACCACTAGAAGGTGTAAAAGTCCAATCACCCCACTCTGGCTTTTCACTTATTTCCCAGTTTAATTCAGAACCAGGCTCACCATAATTTATTACATCAAAGCTACCCGAAATTGTACTTCCGACTGGTACATCAGTCCATCTTAATTCTCCTTCACAAAATAAATCAGATTGATAATCAGATATATATTTGTAGACTCCACCAGTGTATTCATCCTGATTAAAGCTACCAGCCCATCCAATAAATCCTTCTAGCCAGGTTGTGGAAAATAGCTGTGTACCAGAAACCTCGTCCCAAATTAACCAAGTATGCCCATCATCAAAGCTATATGAAGCACCTTGATATTCAGGATCATTTGAATATATACCAGTACTTACATAAATACCTTCTGTACCTGGAACATATTCGAAATCACCTGAGTAACAAAGACCATCTGGTGTAATCGAAGTCCAGGTTTCACCACCATCTGATGTTTCAGCAATAATTCCTTCCATTGATTCACGTTTGTCCATTGCAAGACCATTATTTTGATCCTTGAAACGAATATCAACCCAACAACCGCTCTCAAATGGGGTATCTGCAACTGTCCAATGAAGACCTCTATCTGTTGATTTAAAAACACGTCCTCTATCTGCTGAATATTGAGTACCCCACCAGACTGTATCTCCAACAACATCATAATATCCAACAGTTCCATATTCTCCAGAACCCAAAGGTTCAGGAATATTTTCCTCTGGAACTCTTACCCAATTATCGCCACCATCTGTTGTTGTATACATCTCAAAGTATCCATCAACTGGATCGCCCTGGCACCATCCATTATTTTCATCCCAGAAATGTACAACGTTTGGAAACGCTCCAGTTCCATTAAAAGCCGCAGTTGTTTGATGAACCCAAGTATCGCCCCCATCGGATGTTTTCCAAATACCTTGTGGAGTACCAGAATGTATTGGTACCCATGCAGTATTTTCATCTAATGCATAAATCATGGCAATTCTTCCGTCATCAGGGGCTTCATCAATTAGATCTGCTACCCATTCTTCGCCACCATTTATGGTTTTAGTAAATTCTACACAAGCACCAGACGGCATTAATCCATTATATCCACATGCCCAAACAACATTTTCATCTACAGCATGCATGAAACTTAGGCCTCTACTTGGCTCCCAAAATCCAGTTGCTTGCTCAACCCAACCAGGATTTCTATCTATTAACCATTTTAAAGGGTCATTTATAAAATCTTGTGTTGGTATTGTTTCTCTAGTGTTAATCATTGCTGTCGCTGGCATTACAAAAGCAAATACTATAGACAAAACTATAGTTGCTTTTAAAATATTTTTTCCAATTTTTTTCATTTTTCTCCACCTTATAAAAATATTTTATATAATTGATATAATAATGTACAGAAATATAAAGTTACCGAATTTTATCATATATAATTATTATTTTTCCATAAAATATGCATTATTATTTATGTTTTTTCATTAAAAAAATAAAAGTTGGACTAGATTTATAGTCCAAGTATTTGTCTAATAATCGGGAATGCATTTTGGAATCGCTCGAAAATCCTAGATAACAACGGATGATTCACATCCCTAACTCTAGGTGTAATAAGATAAACATCAATCTTACAGAAATCACTAGGATCATCAGAATTAATTACCTTCACATCACCAAAGAACTCAGTTTCAGAATCAGTCGGTGCAACAAAGGATACCTCAACTGTAACCGCTCCAGCTTCAGGAGTCAAACCAGTACCACTAGCAGGAGTAAAAGTCCAATCAGTTCCCCACTCAGGATACTCAGTAACCTCCCAATTAAGCTCAGAACCTTCATCACCATCATTAGCAACAGTAAAACTGCCATCTACAGTAGAACCTGGGGCAACGTCTTCCCATCTAAGATCACCGGAACATGAAAGATCAGGATAAGTAGGCCAACCTTCTACAAGAGACATAGCATCGTAATAGACCTCAGTAGCCAAATTTGCATAAAGATCAACTGCAGAAATAACTAAGTAACCATCTCCTTGATTATTGTGCCCTGCCGTCCATGCTTTTTCAATTAAAAGCTGTCCACCATAATAGAACTTGAATAAATCTACATCAAGATCTATCAAAACCTTTAGCTCTACCCATTCACCAGTTATCAAAGGCAGACTTACCGTGTCGAATTCTGATTCAACTAATTGATTTGAAGAATCAAATCTCATTTGAACCGCCCATTTATTTTCTTGTCCAGCTCCATCTGTATAATCACTTAACAAGATAAAGTATGAGTTACCTAAGAAATCTTCAGGAACAAACTGAAGTGCGGTATAAGTCCATTGACCAGATGTATAACCAGAGTATTCGTGTATAAGATCTGTTGCATCTACAATTTCAACTGATTTCTCACCTTCATAGGCATAAGTATCCACTACATATGCACCCGCGCCTGAATCATTATCCCAACCTCTCCAGCCACCATCATCAGGAGTACCATCTAAAAATTGCCCAACACTATAGCCTTCGAAGTCATCAGACCAACTCCTACCTAAAGGAAATACATCCTTTCTCATAGAAATACTGCTAACACTAGAGCCAAAAGCAGCCACAATAAATAGGATTAACAATCCTATCACTGAAATCTTGCTTAATAATTTTTTATTCATTTACAAATTTCACCTCCCTAATAAAATGTATATAAAGATAGCATTTTAATTTTTCGTAGATAATAAAAAAATATGTTTTTTAATCTATTTAATCAAAATTAAATAGAAGAAAATAAAAAAAGAGATGGGCCCTCTTAAAGCCCGAGTAGATGCCTTAAAATTGGGAATGCATTTGGGAATTGCTCGAAAATCCTGTATAACAACGGATGATTCACATCTCTAACTCTAGGGGTCATAACATATACATCAATCTTACAGAAATCACTAGGATCATCAGAATTAATTACCCTCACATCACCAAAAAACTCAGTTTTAGAATCAGTCGGTGCAACAAAGGACACCTCAACTGTAACCGCTCCAGCTTCAGGAGTCAAACCAGTACCACTAGCAGGAGTAAAAGTCCAATCAGTTCCCCACTCAGGATACTCAGAAACCTCCCAATTAAGCTCAGAACCTTCATCACCATCATTAGCAACAGTAAAACTGCCATCTACAGTAGAACCTGGAGTAACGTCTTCCCATCTAAGATCACCGGAACATGAAAGATCAGGATAAGTAGGCCAACCTTCTACAAGAGACATATTATCATAGTAGACCTCAGTAGCCAAATTTGCATAAAGATCAACAGCAGAGATATTTAAGAGACCTGTGCCATCGTTGTTTGGTGTTGCTGTCCATGCCTTTTCAATTAAAAGCTGTGGACCATAATAGAACTTGAATAAATCTGCATCAAGATCTATCAAAACCTGTATCACTACCCATTCACCGGTTATCAAAGGTAGACTTATTGTATCGTATTCTGATTCAACTAATTGATTTGTTGAATCAAATCTCACCTGAACCGCCCATTTATTTTCTTGTCCGGCTCCAATTGTGAAGTCACTTAACAAGATAAAGTATGAGTTACCTGAGAAATCTTCAGGAATAAACTGAAGCGCGGAATAAGTCCACTGACCAGATGTATACCCCGGATATAAATGTATAAGATCTGTTGCATCTACAATTTCTACTGATTTTTCACTCTCGTAAGCATAGGTATCAACAACATAAGCACCAGCGCCTGAATCATTGTCCCAACCTTTCCAGCCACCATCATCAGGAGTACCATCTAAAAATTGCCCAACACTATAGCTTTCGAAGTCATCAGACCAACTCCTACCTAAAGGAAATACATCCTTTCTCATAGAGACACTGCTAACACTAGAGCCAAAAGCAGCCACAACGAATAGGATTAACAATCCTATCACTGAAATTTTGCTTAATAATTTTTTATTCATTTTCCAATTTCACCTCCCTTTTTATTATATATAACATGACTAGGTATTAAAATTTTCGGCTATAATAATAATTCCTTTA
>Ga0209427_10002343_pt1 | contig 22282 bp, 15 predicted proteins | sample DeeMarSWOR136_30_FD_187465 | JGI IMG/M metagenome (GOLD analysis project Ga0209427, IMG submission 187465) | Marine sediment microbial communities from White Oak River estuary, North Carolina - WOR-1-36_30 (SPAdes) (version 2) | ecosystem: Environmental > Aquatic > Marine > Intertidal zone >...
AGAGACAGGAGAAAAAGCAAAGGAAGGTTATGAAAAAATATCCAAAGAGGCTGAGAAGGGGATAAAAGTTGTCAGGGAAAAAACCACCGAGGGCATAGATACTATAAAGGAGTTCGTCGAGAAAAAAAAGCAAGAACTTGCTAGAAAGCCCCGAGAAATGGAAAAAGAGGAAACAGAAGAAGGCAAGTAATTATTAAATAAGCACACGTCTCTATCGTTTTAAGAGGACGTTTCTGCACTCAATTCACAAATGGGCGAAGAAAATGTCTGAAACAACAATCACAGAGGTCAAAGCCAAAGAAATACTGGATTCAAGAGGAAATCCAACGGTCAGAACTTGGATATCCCTCGCTTCAGGGACTGAAGGAAAAAGCTCCGTTCCCTCTGGGGCCTCAACAGGCAAGCATGAGGCATTGGAGTTGAGGGATGGTGATGCAAATAGGTATTTAGGAAAGGGCGTTCGAAAAGCAGTCTCCCATGTAGTAGACAGGATCGCTCCCGAAATAATCGGTTCAGATGCTCTTGCGCAAGCGGAGATCGATAGACAACTCATCCTTCTGGACGGCACGCCTAACAAGAGCAAGTTAGGAGCTAATGCCATTCTTTCTGTATCTATGGGTATCGCCCAGGCCGCTGCCCATGCTATGAGTATGCCCCTGTATGCCTATTTGGGAAAAAAAGAGGAATACACCCTGCCTGTGCCTCTTATCAACATCCTCAACGGGGGCTCCCATGCCGATAATAATGTGGATATCCAGGAGTTTATGATCGTCCCTTCAGGCGCCTCGAGTTACACCGAATCCATCAGAATCGGGGCAGAGATTTTTCATCATTTGAAGTCTGCTCTCAAAAGCAGAGGATACAGTACCGCTGTCGGAGATGAGGGAGGATTTGCCCCCAACCTTAAATCAAACGAGGAGGCGTTGGATCTTATCCTCGGAAGCATCCAGAAGGCAGGATATATCCCTGGCAAAGATGTGTTTTTAGCCCTGGATGTCGCTGCTTCAGAGTTTTATATGGATGGAAAATATGTCTTTAAAAAATCGGATGGGTCACAAAAATCCGTTGATCAGATGATTGCCTTCTATAAAAATCTTGTCGATAGATATCCCATAATCAGCATTGAAGACGGATTCGACGAAGACGACTGGGAAGGCTGGAAAATTCTTACGGATGAACTGGGCAAGAAAATCCAGATCGTAGGAGACGATATCTTTGTCACTAACATGGACAGGTTCAAGAAAGGCGTGGAAAACGGAATTGGAAATTCCATTCTGATTAAGCTCAACCAAATTGGAACGCTGACTGAAACGATGAACACCATAAAATTTGCCCAAGAGAATGGATATACAGCAGTCATTTCTCATCGTTCAGGGGAAACTGAAGATACCTTCATCGCTGACTTAAGCGTTGCATGTGATGCAGGGCAGATCAAAACGGGTTCCCTTTCGCGAAGTGAGAGGGTCGCGAAATACAACAGGCTCATGGAAATAGAGGATGAGTTGGGCACAAGAGGGCACTATGCAGGAATACAACCCTATTCAAGATTTACCAGCCAGGCATAACTTTTTATATCCTCAGCAATGCCATGAATAAGGAGAGAAAAGGAAAGTTCCACACATCCTCTCAAATCGAGGTCAAAAGCGTTTATACAGAAAAAGATCTCCTCGATTCCTCTCCTCCAAAATCCCAAAGCCTGCCAGGTGAGTTCCCGTTCACCAGAGGTATTTATCCAAACATGTACCGTGGAAAATTGTGGACCATACGTCAATATGCAGGCTTTGCGACCGCCGAAGAATCCAATCAGAGGTATCGCTTCCTCCTTTCACAGGGTCAGACAGGCTTGAGTGTGGCATTCGACCTACCGACTCAGATCGGACTTGACTCCGATAATCCCCTTGCAAAAGGAGAAGTGGGCAAGGTTGGAGTGGCTATCGACACGCTGAAAGATATGGAAATTCTCTTTGCCGATATTCCTCTAGAAAAAGTCAGTGTATCTATGACCATAAATTCCACAGCCATCATCATTCTCGCTATGTACCTGGCATTGGCCGAAGCCAGAAGGATTCCTTGGGATAGACTCAAAGGAACCATCCAAAATGACATACTGAAGGAATACATAGCCCGAGGAACATATATCTATCCTCCTGGGCCTTCTTTGAAAATCATAACGGATATCCTGGCCTTTTGCCATGAAAATGTCCCTCACTGGAATACGATGAGCATAAGCGGTTACCATATTCGCGAAGCTGGCGCTACAGCTGTCCAAGAGCTTGCCTTTACCTTTGCCAATGCTATCGAGTACCTCAAGGCTGCTGCTGAAGCAGGCCTTGATATCGACAGAGTCGCACCTCATCTTTCCTTTTTTCTCGCCTCCCATAACAATTTTTTCGAAGAAATCGCAAAGTTTCGCGCTGCCCGTCGAATTTGGGCCAACATCGTTAAAAATACCTTTGGAGGAAAAATTCCTCATTCCTGGAAATTCAGGTTCCATACCCAAACAAGTGGAGTAACCCTTGTGGCTCAAGAACCAGAAAACAATGTGGTCAGGGTAGCTCTTCAAGCATTATCCGCCGTGCTCGGCGGCACCCAGTCCTTGCATACCAATTCCAGGGACGAAGCCCTCGCTTTACCCAGCGAAAAATCCGCCCAGATTGCCCTTCGCACACAGCAGATCATTGCCTTTGAGAGCGGTGTGACAGATTGTGTAGATCCCCTAGGTGGGTCCTATTTTGTAGAGAATTTGACTGACCAAATCGAAGAAAAAGTCCAGGAATACCTGAAGAAAATCGAAAGACTGGGAGGAATGCGGAGAGCGATCGAAACAGGCTATGTACAAAGAGAGATCCAAGAGAGCGCATACCACACCCAGAAACAGATTGAAAATAAAGAACAGATCGTTGTTGCGCTCAACGAATTTGTACACGAGACAGAAGCGGTTCATTTCAACCTCTATTATCCACCGGAAGAGGTCGAAAAAAACCAGCTGAGCCGGCTGAGGCACGTCAAGGAAGAACGATCGAAAAAAAGAGTTGAACATCGACTAAAGCTTCTGAGGGAGGCCGCTTTGGAGGAGAAGAATCTTCTTCCTGCTGTTTTAGGTGCTGTAAAAGATCTGACTACTCTCGAAGAAATCGCCTCTGTCCTTAGAGATGTGTATGGGACATTTCAAGAAAATATACACCTATAGCAATAAAAGACCATGAGCAGAGAGTCCAGGAGCCGCATATTCTCCCTCTTCATCCTCACTCTCTTTGTCTTTCTCACTGGAAGGGCTATGGATCAAAAGACAGCTCTCCTCATAGACAAAGAAATCAGGAAACATGAGGCTGAAATCATTAAAATCAGAAGATTCCTCCATATGAATCCAGAACCAAGCAATCAAGAATTCGAAACAGCAAACCTCATCGCATCTAAGCTTCTTTCTCTGGGGCTGGAGGTGAAAACAGGGATAGCGAAAACAGGGGTGACAGGTCTGTTGAGAGGAGAGATGCAAGGCCTGACCATCGGCCTCAGAGCAGATATGGATGCACTTCCTATCCAGGAATTATCCAGTGTCCCTTTTAAATCATTGAATCCTGGAGTCATGCATGCTTGCGGCCATGATATCCACATGTCCATCGCACTGGGCACAGCCATGGTTATGAGCGCTTTAAAAGATAAGATCAACGGGAATATCAAGTTCATCTTTCAGCCCGCAGAAGAAGGCGCTCCTTCGGAAGAGGAAGGAGGAGCCAAGAGAATGATTCAGGAAGGAGTCCTCGAGGCTCCTTCAGTCGGGGCTATTTTTGGTCTTCACGTTTGGCCAGAAGACTTGGGACAGGTTCTTTTCTCTTCGGGTCCAATCATGGCGAGTTCAGACTGGTTTCAGATTACAATCCGAGGAAAAAGTTCTCACGGTGCAAGGCCTCATGAGGGAATTGATGCTATCGCCCTTGCCTCTCAGGTCGTAGTCAGTCTTCAATCCATCGTAAGCCGAGCCGTGGACCCTACCGACCCAGTTGTAGTGACAATCGGGAAAATCCAAGGGGGCACAAAAGCCAACATCATAGCCGAGACAGTTGTGATCGAGGGTACAATCCGGACTCTGAGTGAAACAAACAGACAAAGAATGCCTCGATTGATCGAAGATCTGGTACATGGCATCACCGACTCGTTTAACGCGAACTATGTCTTCGAATACCAAAAAGGTGCTCCTCCTTTATACAATCACCCAGACCTGGCTTCGATTCTTGTCCCAACGCTTACTCGTGTACTTGGCGAGAGGAATGTCCAACAGCTCAAGCCTCAAATGGTAGCTGAAGATTTTTCTTACTTTTGTCAAAAAATCCCAGGATTTTATCTATTACTCGGAGTAAAAGATCCTGAAATTCCCGCTTTGGCTCCGTTGCACAGCCCGTTTTTCAATCCCGATGAAAGGAGTATTCCCCTAGGAATCAAAATCATATGTCACCTTCTCATTGATTGTTTTGAACACCAGAGACATATAGGTCAACCACCTCGTTAATATCTATGTCATGACTTTCCCCTTCCTCTTTTTAGCCTCAAGTTTAGCATCTGGTATCTTTATTTCCTCTCTCTTTCCCTCCCCTTTCTATATCTTGATTATAGCTTTTCTTTTTTTCTTGATCAGTTCATGGATTTCTTTTTCTGTCCTGGAAAAAACACAAGCCTCCTTTGTCTGCATCCTTTTAACGACCTTCTTTTTGGGCTCTGCTCTGTATACCTACCACAACAATATGTATGAAAAAAATTCTCTCCACACATTCTCATCAGAAGACTATCTCGAATTCTATGGCCATCTATACAAATCCCCTTCACGAGGTCAAAGGAAAGATTATCTCTATCTAAAAATTGAAAAAATCATTGATCAGGAACAAGAGATAAAAATACAGGGCCGCTTAAGAGTCACCGTCCCTCATTCAGAAGTATCTCCTCTGTCATCAGATCTGTACAATCTTGATAAGGTCAGGATATCTGCCCGGCTATCTCCATCCGAGCGGTACAGGAATTTTAATGTACCTCCGATGGATATGTATCTCAAAAATCAAAATATCCATAAAACAGGTTACACAAAAAGTCCTCTTCTGGTTGATAGATTGAGCAGCGGAAAAAAACATTCTCCTTTCCGAATCATATCCCTCCTCCGACGAAAGTTACAATTGGGCATCGAAAGACATTTTTCCAATACTCAGAATCAAATCCTCTCCCCCCAAGGAGCGGTCGTTGAGGCTCTGCTCTTAGGAGAGCGAGGACGGATGAATCCTGAATATTCTCAATCCCTTCAACATGCGGGAATCTACCATCTTTTTGCTATATCTGGAGCCCATATCGCCATCATTTCCTTTCTCATTTTTTCCTTCCTCAAGCTCCTCAGGTTCCCAAACCGATTGAACTACTCCTGCCTGATCCTATTCTTGATATTTTTCGCATTCTTGGTCGAGGGGAGACCTTCGGTTTTGAGGGCAACAATCATGGCCACAGCCTTTCTTGTCGGAAAATTAATCTGGCGAAATGTTAACCTCTTGAATACTCTTTCTATCAGTGCATTCATTCTTCTTTTCCTCAATCCCTTCAATCTTTTCAGCATTGGATTCCAGCTGACATTCATGGCAACCTTATCCATCATCCTTTTTTTTCCAAAAATCGTCAAATTCCTTCCCCGGCTTCCATTGAGAATAAGTGAAATCTTTGCCCTGAGTCTCACTGCCCAGCTTGGAGTCCTTCCTTTGATTGCTCTGGCCTTCAACCGAGTGACTTTTTCCTCTTTGCTTCTAAATTTTGCAGCCATTCCTCTTGTTGGCCTGATCATGGCTTTCGGTTATATCTTTCTGATCTTTTCCATTACATTTTCGTTTATTGCCGACATTCTCTCTCGACTCATCTACATGCTTGTCGATACCTTGATGGCTATCTCCAATATTTTCGACCCATTCCCATCCTTATCTTACAGAATACCATCACCTCCTCTCTTCGTTCTTCTAGGGTATTACCTTTTTCTTGCAATCCTTCTTGTCCAGACAAAAAAAATAAAGCAGAAACTCATCTCAATATCCGCTTTTACCCTGTTCTTCGCACTATTAGTGACCTATCCCTTTCCCTCTCATTCCAGAGCTCTCAAACTGACGTTCATTGACGTAGGTCAAGGAGACTCCATTCTGGTCGAATTCCCAGGAAGCAACAAAATGCTGGTCGATGGGGGAGGGATCCCAGAAGAGACATTTGATATAGGAGAAAGGATTGTCTCTCCCTTTCTGTGGAGAAAGGGCATAAAAAAAATTGATTACCTTGTCTTGACACATGCACATCCAGACCATATGAATGGCTTGAAAGCAGTGGCGAGAAACTTCAAAATCAAAGAATTTTGGGAAGCCTTCAGCCCCCAGGAAAATGAATCTTATGCCGAGTTTAAGAGTTTGATACCCCGTAATGCTATCTGCGTGAGAAGGTTCCGGGGACAAGAAAAAAAGATCGATGACGTAAAAATTGAAGTCCTTAATCCAAAGCAGGTGGATCCTAATGTTTTAAAGGTTCATAACGATCATTCTATTGTGATCAGGATCGTATACGGTCAAACAGCCTTTCTTCTCACCGGCGACATCGGCGCATCGATCGAGGATGAGCTGGAAAGAGCTCCTATAGCACTTGAGAGTCAGGTGTTGAAATCTCCTCATCATGGAAGTGATTCTTCAAGTTCGGAGAATTTCCTGAAAGCTGTTGCTCCGCAAATCGTGGTCATCTCCGTTGGAAGAGGAAATATTTATAACCTTCCAGACCAAGATGTCCTTGCCAGGTACGAGCAAAATGAGGCAAGAATCTATCGTACTGACCGAGTCGGCGCCGTTGAGATTTCCTCTGACGGAAAGGAAATCTTTATCCGTACAGCAACAGAATCTCGCTGATTTTTCGCTCTCTTCTGAATGCGTGCGACTAAATAATCGAGGAAGCTTGCGATCGGGACTTCTAACCTTATTTAGCCTGGATTATTCACGTGTCAAGGAATTAGGTTAGATAGGTTGCTGCAGCGGCAAGGGAGTGATCTATGAAGCCGTCGTTGCGAGGAGTGAAACGACGTGGAAATTTTGCGTGGCTGACGTGATCAATCGAGATGGCTATGCTGCACTCGCGATAACAATTACAACGAAGCCGATAGGATAAGATTGACAAGTGCTCAAGCAATTCTTATGATTAAAAGTGAAAAGTGAGCGTAAGAAGAACATTAATCCCAATCCTCCTTTTACTCACCTGCACTTTCCTTCTATCCGCTCAAAGTCTGGTTGATGTGGCTAAAAAAGAAAAGGAGAGGCGCGCAAAGTTAAAAGGAAAAAAGAGCATCGTCATCACCAATAGCATCCTCAAAAAGAAGAAAATAGAGCCAGCCATTTCCGTCCGAATCCTAGAATCACCAATCAAAGAGATTCCATCTGTATCGCGGATTCCAGACAAACGCTCCCTGGATAATGTCTCAAACCAGGCTCCGTCCGAAAAAGACCAAACATCCTTCTATGATGTCAAAGATCTGGAAAAAAAATGGGAGGAGGCGAACGAATATGTGGCTCTCCTCACGCTAAAAATGAATGCTCTATGGCAGGAATTCTACAGTATGGATGATATGACCCCAAGAGACCACATCCAACGTCAGATCAGCGAAACATACCTCAAATTACAAAAAGCGCAGATAGATGCCGAACAAGCAAAAAAAGACATGGAAGAGGCACACAGGAAAAGCAGAAAAAATTAATCAACGAAAATAGATAAAAGAAATCTGAAGCCCCAATTCTCTTTCATCCTTGGAATTGGGAATCACCTCCGCCGGAACGAATATTTTATCCGTCGCGATAGACAAAAAGAACTCTTCGTTCTCTCCCAACATTTCTTTTTTTATGGTATAGGTCTTTTCGAAATAACTTTCTTCAGGAATGAACTCGTCTAGAATTCTGTCATTAATCATGAAAATGACTTTTTGATCTTTAAGTGCTTCAAGATTTAATCCACCTTTTATCACCAAAAGCGCATCTCTTTTTGGATTATCAACGATACAACGAGCCTCTTGAGCTGTCCAACGCCATCGTTCCAAATAGGCATTTGGATCAATTTCCAGGTCGTACCATCCATCTTCATAAATAATCTCAGGTGTATCCAAAGGAGGAGGATAAACTTCCAGTTTTTTTTCCATAATTTCCTGCTTTGATTTATTCGTTCTATCGTATGGAGAGAAAAAACCAACGGATAGTCTTAACGTCTCTTTACCTTTGAATTCAGGATCAAATTCATCTATAAACCCAGGAATAAATATTCTCCTCGAATAGGTGTATTCTTGGCTAGGCTCCCAATCAGGAATAGGAACAACTGGAATATGATCATCCTGAAAGAGAAGATTATTTTTATGCCAAAAATGAACAAACACATTCGTTTCTTGACCAATCTCCTGGAATAGGGTATCCGTCCGCCACATGTATGTCATGTCAGTGATGAGATAATCCGAAAGTTTTTCTTCGGAAAACGTCACTTCAAGGGAGACTCCCTGAACTTGGCTTTTCTTTTTACAGGGGGAAGAGATTAAGGCTAATGCCAGAATTAAAATGATAGTCGCTGTTTTTCTCCGCATTTCCATCCTCCTATCTCGGAAAACCAACCAGTATTATAAAAAATCGGCATATAGAAGTAAAGACGTCGAACTACAGTGTAAGCGTCTCTTCCGTAATAACAATTCTGAAGAGTGTTTCATACAAAATCATAGGAGCTTCTTTCAACGAGCACCCATTATATTTTCCAATCTTCTGATAGCGCTTTCACGAACCGGACTGGAGGTTGAATTTTATCGTCTTGCCCGGCAACATATGGGGGATATTGTTCTCATTCAATAGTCTGTTCAAACTGGGGATACCTTCTTCTATGATCTTATTGATCCTCTGGATCAAACCGCTCAACTCTTGTTTCTTCTCTTTTATCTGCTGAAGCTGGCGATCGGTTGGAGCAGCCGTGTAGCCACCTATTGCTTCACCGAGCATAAAGAGTCCTCCTTGAACAGAAAAACGCCTCCCACGAAATCCCAGCTCAGGATCGCCTGTCAGATTGATTTTTATCTCTTTCAGCTCTTGGCTCGTCGCCTCCATTTGTTGTGAGATAACCTCAGGTACAGAAGGGATTTTTTTCAAAGTCTTCTGGACTTTGTCCAATTCTTTGTCTAAACTTTCGACAGTGCGACTTGCCGCAGAAATGTATGGATAGAGGTTGTGCAGTTCGAGAAGAGCATCGTGTTGAGCCTTCCTGTCTTGGAAAGAAATCTCGATTCTAGGATCCTCCTCCACCTTCAAAGTCTTGGTTATCTCCTCTTCGCTTACCTTTAAAATGACGTTGTATTCATCAGGAAGCACTAGCGGTCCACGGGCACTCCTTCGTCCCATCTCAGGGATATCAGGTGCACCATACCTCAGATCCCAAATGATCCGGTTGATTCCCAGGTCCTTCGGTCCTTTGAATTCTTTCACCTTCAGGCCATCTTTGCTGGTGATGGTGAACTGAGGCGACCTCTTTGGTGCCTCTTTTAGGTAGTAGCTGATCAAAGCTCCATAAGGCGGATTGGGTGCGATAAAAATTTTATGGCCTGTGCTTCCTTTGTGATAGAAGAGTCGAATCTGTGTAGCGTCTGGAATATCAAACAAATAGCTGGGTGATTTCAAGACTTCATCGGTCATCTGCTCTAGTGGTGTGATATCGTCCAATACCCAGATGCTTCGTCCATGAGTGCCCAAAATCAGGTCATTGTCTCGGGGATGTATGGCAATGTCGTCCACAGGAACAATCGGGAGATTGCTCTTTATTTTTATCCATTTCTTTCCACGGTCAATCGAGAAGTATGCTCCTCTCTCTGTTCCTACAAACAAAAGGTCAGGATTCCGAGGATGCTCTCTGATGACGTTGACAATGCTTCCCTCAGGGATACCGCTTGAGATGTCTTTCCAATTTTCTCCATAATCTGTGGTCATAAAGACATAAGCCCTAAAATCATTGTTTCGATGACCGTCCAATGTGACATAAGCCATGCCATCTCCGAATCCGGAAGCGATTACGCGTGTAATATAGGTGTATTTCGGTACTCCAGGCAGTTTGTCCGTTACATTCTTCCAAGCCATTCCGCCATCTTGTGATACCTGCAGATTCCCATCGTCCGTCCCTACATACAAAAGGCCCGGCTTTCTTGGAGACTCAGATATGGTGGTGATATCTCCAAAATAAGCAATCCCGTCATGTTTGGAGAGTGTATTCTTATCCAGAAGAACACCCATCAGTTCCATTTTTTCTCTGTCCTCTTGCTTGGTTAAATCATTCGTAGCTTTCCATGTATCCCCTCTATCATGGGATATAAAAAGTTTATTCCCTCCATAATAGATGGTCTTCGGATCATGGGGTGAAATGAGGATGGGACTGTTCCAATTGAATCTATACGTTTCTTTCGGATCATCCGGTTCAGGTCTGATGGATTTGCGTTCTCCTGTTTTAAGATTCAAACGGAAAAGATAGCCGTTCTGAGACTCCGCATAGATGGTGTTGTGATCCGCAGGATCGACCTGAGTGTAAAAGCCATCTCCCCCTCCGATCCGGAACCACTCGTCATTGGAAATCCCCTGCAAATAATAGGTCTCGCTCGGCCCTCCCCAGCTTCCATTATCCTGCAACCCCCCATAGATATTGTAGGGACGCTCCATGTCAAAGCCTATCTCATAAAACTGTCCGAGAGGAAGAGAGTTGACAAAATCCCAGGTCTTCCCTCTATCATAAGAAAAATAGATGCCTCCATCTGATCCAACGATCATATGTCCAGAATCTTTTGGATTGATCCACATCGCATGGTGATCACCGTGGATACGTGTCACAACCCCGGTGTTGAAATGCTTTCCCCCGTCATCAGAGAAATACATCCGTGCACCCAAAACCCAGATTCTTTGATCATTGTTGGGATCGATTCGGATATTGCTGTAATACATAGGCCGTGGATTGGTGGAAGACATTCTCTTCCAAGAAAAACCCTTATCTTCGGAACGAAATACCCCTCCTTGCTTGTGTTCCACGATGGCATATACAATATTCGGATCTTTCCTGTAAATATCAATGCCGATGCGTCCTGTGTTTCCATCTGGAAGGCCTTTGGTTAATCGAATCCAGGTTTCACCGCCGTCGGTCGTTTTGTAAAGTCCGCTCCCGGATCCCCCGCCATTAAATCCCCAGCCCCGACGTCTCCTCTGATAGGCCGCCGCATAGAGGGTATCAGGATTCTGGGGATCTAGGGCAACATCTACAAAACCCGTGTTTTCATCGATAAATTTTGAATTTGTCCAGGTCTTTCCACCATCCGTAGTTTTGAAGAGTCCCCTTTCCGCATTCGGTCCCCAGAGATGACCTAAGGCTGCAACATAGACGACATCAGGATTTGCGGGATGGATAACAATGCGACCGATATGATGAGTATCGCGGAGTCCCATATTCTTCCAGGTTTTTCCGCCATCCGAAGATTTGTAGACACCATTCCCCCAAGAAGAGCTCTGGCGGTTATTCGGCTCTCCAGTTCCAACCCATACCACATCTGGATTAGATGGAGCTACTGTGACATCACCGATAGAGCTTGTCTCCTGATCGTCAAAAATCGGTTCCCAGGTAACGCCATTGTTTATGGTTTTCCACAATCCTCCTGACGCTGTTCCTGCATAGATGATCACGGGGTTGGTTTCTACAACGGCAAAGTCATCGATGCGTCCACCCATGTTGGCTGGACCAATAGATCTGAATTTCAATCCTTCGAGAACAGATCCATCCAGTTTAACTCCACTTTCTTCACTTTTTGCGCTCACAAAAAAACAGAGAATAAAGCACACACTCAAAAATAAAAGAGACCTCAACACTGTTTTTCTTTTCATGTTTCCCCTCCATTCGTTTAAGGAATCATCATTCAAGTCAGCAGTAAATTTGCTCATTTAAAAAAAAGTAAATTATCACACTTACCCATTTCAAGTCAAAAAAAGTGTGTCGGAAGCACTACTCAAGAGATGGCTCTTTAGCAGTCAGGAAAGCCGATATGTCAGCCTGTAGATATTCCCCCTCAACCTTTGTTCTCATCGCGAAAATAATGAAGTGCTATCAACCTTTTAGATCGTTCCTTTGGTTCATGGCGTCCGCTCTCTTCCGACCAGCTTGTTTTTTTTCGTTGTTTGACCGCTGTTGGTACTATCATGGAAATGGAGCTGCTCACATGGGTGTCTTGAAACAGAGCACAAGATGGTGTATAGTCCTCAAGGGATGCATCGGGTTTTGCCCCTTCTTTCTTTTGCTCATCAGGTTGGATGTCGGATTAACAACCTCCTCTACGACTTAGGAATGCGCAAGTCACACAGAGCATCTCTTCCTATCATCAGCGTGGGAAACATTGCCTTCGGCGGCTCGGAAAAAACTCCCCTTGTCATGAATCTTCTCTCCTTTTGTCTGAAAAACGAAATCAAACCAGCATTGATTACACGAGGCTACAAAGGGACATGGGAAAAGAAAGGCGGTACCCTCTCCAACGGGAGACAAGTATACGCATCTTGGAGAGATGCAGGGGATGAGCCTTTTATGGTCTCTCAAAGGTTTCCACAAGTCGCTATATACGTTGGACGGAATCGCTTGATCTCGTGCGAGAGGGCTTTTCAAGAACACTTTCAGGTGGCTATTCTGGATGATGGATTCCAACACAGAAGGCTGCAGAGAAATCTGGATATTGTCTTGTACACTCCAGCTGAAAAAACAGTTCTCAGGGAATCCTTCTCATCTCTAAAGAGAGCCGACATTATCCTGGTAAAGCAAAAGGATGACACCCGGATAAAACAGAAAATGAAAGAAAATTTCCCCCGGGCAAGAATCTATGCCTATAAGGTAAAAAACCAGGGATTTTACTCCTCGAAGGAAAGGGGCTCTATTCCTGTTGAACACCTTGAACACAAAAGCCTGCTTGCTCTCTCAGGAATAGCCCGCCCAAAAAGATTCCTTTCTCTTCTTGAAAAAGAGGGCTTGATTCCTGCATCTGTTCTCCACTTCCCCGATCACCATGCCTATCCTCCTTCCTCGATAAAAAAAATATCTCGGGAAATCCAAAGGATTGGGGCTGAGGCCGTCTTAACCACGGAAAAGGACTACTTCAAACTCAAAGACCTACAAAAAGAGCAAAACATTCCCATTTTCTACAACAGGATCGAGCTGGAGATCGATAAGGAATTTTATCCAGAAATTTACCTTTTATTGAAAAGCAGCTGAGATTTTATATGGTCAAACTGAAAGATTCGGTTGAATACGCCATTTTTAGAATCTTAAAATTCCCTCTCCTTTTTCTTCCGAGGAAAATAGGTCTCGTTGTTGGTACACTGTTCGGATGTCTGGTCTACTGCGTCGACAAAAAACACCGTCAGATCGCCTTTTCCAACCTGAATATAGCTCTCGGTACGCAGCTTTCCTCCCTTGAGATTAAAAGGATCGCTAAATCCTCTTTTAAACACTTTGGACGGACTTTGGTGGATATTCTCAAAATTCGCAGATTGAGCCCGGATGAAATCAACAGACTTATGATCGTTGAGGGTGAAGAGCACTTGAGGAAGTCTCTTCGCCTGGAACAAGGAGCTTTACTTTTCTCTGCCCATTTTGGCAACTGGGAGATAGCCTCTGCTTTTCTCTCCCAGAAAGGAAAGCTCAATGTTATCGCCCGATACCTAGATAACAAATCGCTCGAAGAAGAACTCTCAGGGATAAGAAGAGGATTCGGAGCAACGGTCATCTACAAACATCAGGCTGCAAGATCAATCCTGCGCGCTCTCCGAGCAAACGAAATGGTTGCCGTGTTGATCGATCAAAACGTCATCCGCAGTCAAGCTGTCTTTGTGGATTTTTTCGGAAAACCAGCAGCCACCACACCCAGCCTGGCCGCATTCTACCTCAAGACTCGAGCTCCACTGATTCCTGTCTTCTGCTTCCCGGCCTCCCATCGAAAATACCATCTGCAGATTCATGAGCCCCTAGAAATCGCGCTCACTGGTGAGGAGAAAACAGATGTGTTGAAAATCACGCAATTATGCACTAAGATTATACAGGCTCAAATAGAGAAATACCCAGAATTCTGGTTCTGGTTTCACAACAGATGGAAAACAAGACCAGAGGAAGATAAAGGAAGCTTCAAAGAAGAAACATGAGGGCAAACAAGCGGTCTTCTGATGCTTTGCGTCCGATAACCATCACACCAGATTTTCTCGAATTCGCCGACGGGTCCGCCCTAATCGAAATCGGAAAGACCAAGGTCGCAGCAGCTGCCACTGTTGAAGAAAAAGTCCCCCCCTTTCTCAAGGGAAATGGAACCGGCTGGATAACTGCAGAATATGCCATGCTTCCCTGCTCAACCGAAAAAAGAACTCTCCGCGAACGGAGCCCAGGCCGCATCTCGGGTCGCACTCAGGAGATTCAGCGTCTCATCGGACGGGCCCTCAGAGTAGTTACAGATCTTAACATCCTCGGAGAGAGGACAATCACCATAGACTGCGACGTCATTCAAGCTGATGGAGGCACGAGAACGGCCTCCATCACAGTAGGATGTGTAGCCCTGGCTATTGCCCTGAAAAACATGATGGATGAGGAAATTATAGACCAAATGCCCCTTAAAAATCTGGTTAGTGCTGTGAGCGTGGGAATCGTTGACGGGAATACTCTTCTCGACCTTGACTATCTGGAAGATTCTATGGCTGAGGTCGATATGAATGTCGTCAAAACCGATACCGGGAAAATCGTCGAAATACAGGCAACTGCGGAAAAAACACCTTTCAGCAAGAGGGACCTCACATCCTTGCTGAATTTGGCCGATAAAGGAATCCAAGAACTCTTCCTTGCTCAAAAAGATGTGCTCAAGGAAAAGAGTCTTCTCTTCATGGCTTATGGATAATCCTTCGAAGAGCTGTATCTTTGGATCCCTCAATCGATGGCACATCCAAAAAAGGAGATAAAATGAGTCGTATCCTCATCACCGGTGGTGCCGGATTCTTAGGAAGTCATCTCTGCGAATATTATGTTGAAAAGGGATCGGACGTCATCTGCGTAGACAATTTTTTTTCCGGAAGCAAGGATAATATCCGCCACCTGCTCTCCCTTCCTCACTTCGAGCTGTTGAGACATGACATCATTCATCCTCTCTTTGTCGAAGTCGACCAGATTTTCCACCTTGCATGCCCTGCTTCGCCTATACACTATCAATACAACGCAATCAAAACCGTTAAGACAAATGTCATGGGCACCATCAACATGCTTGGATTGGCCAAAAGGATAAAAGCAAGGATTCTTCTTGCCTCTACATCAGAAGTGTATGGCGATGCGCAAGTCCATCCTCAATCAGAATCCTACTGGGGATATGTCAATCCCATCGGCACCCGGAGCTGTTATGATGAGGGAAAACGTGTGGCAGAGACACTGATGATGGACTACCACAGACAAAACAAGACAGACATCAGAATCGTCCGCATCTTTAACACCTACGGACCCCGAATGGCCGTAGACGACGGAAGAGTGGTGAGCAACTTCATCGTACAGGCTTTGAAAAACAAGCCTTTGACTCTTTACGGTGACGGAACCCAGACACGATCCTTTTGTTATGTCTCTGACCTGATCACAGGGCTTGTCAAGATGATGGACATAGAAGATTTTACTGGCCCTGTAAACTTGGGAAATCCAAATGAATTCAGCATCATCGATCTCGCAAAAAAAATCATCCTCCTTACGGAAAGCTCCTCTGGAATCACCCATGAACCTCTGCCTCAGGATGATCCGGTCCGAAGATGTCCTGATATCTCTCTGGCGAAGGAAAAACTCGACTGGCAGCCTCAGACAACCCTAGAGGATGGACTTCATGAAACCATCTCCTACTTCAAAAAGGTGCTCGGCTGAGCCCCTCTCAAAAAATCATGAAACTTTCAATCGTTATACCAGTCTTTAACGAAAAAAACCATCGAGGAGTTGATTCGGTGCGTCCAAGAAGTCGATGTAGGCTTGAATAAGGAAATCATTATCGTGGATGACGGCTCCACTGATGGAACTGGAGAGATTCTCAAAAGGTTGAAACAGCCCGGTATAAAAGTCGTCTGTCACAACAGAAACCAGGGAAAAGGAGCTGCCCTACACACAGGATTTTCCGAGGCTGAAGATGATATTATCCTGATTCAGGATGCGGACCTGAATAATGCACAAAATGTTCCTCTGCTTTTGGTGCACATTCGTTCTCACAGACATTCCTCTCCTTTTTTACTCTTGAAAATAATCTGACTTAAGGATAATATAAATTTTCACCTTCAAAAAATGAATCTATATAACATAATTTCATCGATACTCTTTTCTCTTCTAAAGACGTTTATCCAAGGAGGGTAGGATGGATATCATCTCTCAACTTATCTTAATCGGCATCATAGTTGTTGTTTTGGCACTCCTCATTCTTCTCATTGCGAAGCAATACAGGAAAGTAGGTCCCAACGAAGCACTTATCATATCAGGGGGGAAAAAACGAGTTGCAATTGCGCCGGATGGAACAAAAACGAAAATTGGGTACCGTTACCGGCTGGGAGGGGGGACCTTTGTCCTACCTTTCTTGGAGACAGTCGATATCCTTCCCATGGAAGCTATTACCTTAAATATAAAAACCCCTGAAGTCCTCACCAACGGAGGTGTACCTCTTTTGGCGGAAGCTGTGGCACAGGTAAAGATTGATTCCTCTGAGGCATCCATTCGTATGGCAGCAGAGCAATTTTTAGGCCTAGGGAAGGAGGGGATTCGAGATGTGGCCTCGACTGTACTGGAAGGAAAAATGAGAGATGTCATGGGGACTATGACTGTGGAAGAAATCTATAAAGGCAGACACGCCTTCTCTTCAAAGGTTATCGAAACTGCCCTGAGCGACTTCTCCCGGATGGGACTCAGTCTCATGTCTTTTGCCCTCAAGGACATCAGCGACACCCAGGGCTATCTGAATGCTCTGGGAAAACCACAAATCGCAGCGGCCAAGAGAGATGCTACCATAGCTGAAGCTGAGACCGAGAAAGAAGCGATAATCAGAGCCTCAGAAGCCAGAAAGGAAGGGGAAATTGCCCGTCTCGCTGCCGAAGCCTTGATCGCCAAGGCCCAGTGGGAAAACGAGGCCAAAAAGTCTGAATCTCAAATACAGGTTAATGAGAAGAAAGCCAAAGCTGATTTTGCATATGAAATCGAGCGATCCAAGCTCTCCCAAGAGATAAAAATAGAGGAAGCCAAAGTCAAAATGATCGAAAAACAGGAATCGATCAAACTCGAAGAGCTTGAAATCTCCAGGAAAGAAAAGGAACTCGATGCCAATGTCATCAAGCCCTCGGATGCCCGTAAATACCAGATGAAGGCTGAAGCCGAGGCAGAAGAATACCGCATCCAAACCGAGGCCAGAGGAAAATCGGATGCTTTAAAACTCGAAGGAATCGCAGAAGCGGAAAGAGTCAAACAACTGGGTATCGCCGAAGCAGAAACCATGCTGAAAAAGGCTCAAGCGTGGGAGAGATACAACCAGGCTGCCATCCTCGAGATGTACCTCGATATGCTGCCAGACCTGGCCAAATCTGTCTCCGAACCACTCTCTAAAGTAGACAAGATCGTTGTGGTCGGAGGGGATAAAAGTCTGGGTACAACCAAAATCACCTCACAGGTAGCCGAAATCCTGGCTCAAATGCCGGAAGTGGTCAAATCGCTCACAGGCGTGGATTTTAAGGATTATTTGAAAAAGAAGCTGACCTCTAAAGAAGAAGAGAAAGACGAAGAATAGCTATCATAAAAAAGGGAAACCATGGTTTCAGAAAAAGCAAACAAGATCGGAGAATCCCCAACTTTAAAAGTCACGGCCAAGGCTAAGGCCATGAAGGCCGAGGGAATCGATATCATCGACCTGAGTGTGGGAGAGCCGGACTTTCCTTCTCCAGATAATGTGAAAAAAGCTGGAATCCAAGCAATTGAGGAAAATTTCACAAAGTACACTCAAAACGACGGCATCCCTGACCTCAAAGCGGCCATTACTGCCAGGCTGAAAGAAGATCAAGGTCTCATCTATAATAAGAATGAAATCATCGTCTCTACAGGCGCCAAGAGCGCTCTTTATCATCTTATACAGGCATTGATCAACGACGGTGATGAGGTTATCATTCCTTCTCCCTATTGGGTGACCTATCCCCATGCTGTCTCTCTTGCAAACGGAAAGGGTGTGATCGTATCCACCAAGGAAGAAGACGGATTTCTCTTGACGCCTGACGAACTGAAATCGGCCATCACACCGGCGACCAAAGCCCTTATCTTGAACAATCCATCCAATCCGACGGGAGCGGCCTATCCCAGACACGCCTTAGAGGCCTTGGCCGATGTCATTTTGGATGAGGATATATTTGTTATCGCTGACGAAATCTATGAAAAGCTTGTTTATGATGACTTTCGGTTTTACAGCTTTGCTTCGATCAGCGATGAGATCAAAAAGAAAACCATTGTGATAAGCGGTGTTTCCAAGTCATATTCGATGACCGGATGGCGGATCGGCTATGCAGCGGGTCCCGCAGACATCGTCAACGGGATGGCAAAAATTCAAAGCCATTCCACATCCAATCCCTGTTCCATCTCGCAGAAAGCTAGCCTGGAGGCTTTGAGGGGACCCCAATATGATGTTTCCAAAATGGTTTCGGAATTTCAGAGGCGAAGAAACTATGTCTTGATGAGGCTCCAAAGTCTTCCCGGAATTTCTTGTAATAAACCGCAAGGGGCTTTCTACTTGTTCCCCAATTTTTCCTCAACCTATAAAAAAGAATTCAACAGCATGCCTATCCGAAACTCTTACGGGCTCGCTTACTATCTTCTCAAAGAAGCGAAAGTTGCCGTTGTTCCGGGAGATGCGTTCGGAGACGATGCCCACATTCGTCTTTCCTATGCCACGTCCATGGATAATCTCGAAAAGGCCCTGGACAGGATTATCGAAGCTGTATCCCAGCTAAAAACAGCAAAAAAGATCAAACACATCGCTTTGAACAACTCCGTAACGCGTGTAAAAAAATCGGTCCCGGTGGACTCTTCGATCTCCTTGGGCATGAGAGATGCCCTCGTGGCTGAAATGGAAGATTCGCTCAGCTATGACAACTACTTTGAATGGAATGCAAACATCAATGGTGTCATCGTTCAACTGCGGACCAACGTCTCTCACCTGAACGACTTCTGGATGGAAAATTGGTACCCGGCCCAACTGGAGGCAGACATTGAACCCCATGGCATTATCTATGCTGTCGATGGCATTCCAGGAAGAGAATCCCGTGCTTTCTACAATACCGAGACAAAAACAGGAATTCTGGTCAATACGGACAATTATTCCCCTCTGAGAAGTCTAGCATTAGGCCTAATCAGCGACGTTTCCGAGCGACTCTTCAGCACCTATGCACTCCGCGGGATGTCTGTCGAAGTTGACGGTAAAGGGTTGGTGCTCATCGGACCTAAAGGGACAAAGAAGTCTGACCTCTTCTATGCCCTGCTTCAAGACACGGATGTTCGCCTGCATTCAAACGACATTCTATTCGTGAGATTTTCCTCCAAGCGAGCTCTGGCTGACTCCATCGAAAGAAAATTACTCATGCCGACGAATACTGTCGAATTCTACCCTAGACTAGCCTCTCTTTTCGATAACAGCAAGTGCGAAAATGTAGTCACACGCAAGGAGAACTGCCAGGATTCAGACTGCCTCCGAGCGGATGATTGTCGACTCGACCGGGGCTCTCCCTTTTGCTACAAGGCTTCCAAGAGTTCCGTCTCTTTGCTCGATCCCTACTGGATCGAAGGTCCTGCCAAGCACACCAAACGGATCCAAATGCGATGGATATTTATCTTGAGATATGACGCCTCTTCTCCTGCTGCCGTGGAAATAGAAACAGATGATGCTCTCCGGATTCTCGAATCAGGGCAAAGCCCAGGATTGAAGACAACCATTAGCCCACCAGGAAGCCAGCCGTTCTTCAATCCCCATCTCCTGCTGACCACTCCAGAAAGGATTGAATACCAAAAAAACTTTTTCCGCCAGCTTCTCCAGCGCACAACATGTTATCTTTTTAACAGCGGAATCGCCACAGTCGATGATATCAAACAGATGATAAGAGGAGAGGCTCCGTCTGAAATCAAAGGATAAAAACCGATGAACAATGCAAACCTCTACAGCGAGGACGCCTATAAAAAATTCGCAGATGCACTCCCACAAGCCCTAAAGGGATCAAATATTATGGGTGTGGACCTCAATTGGTTGGAACCAAGAGCAAGAGCCACGGGTGTGAAAACAAAATTTGGCTCTTATGGATGGCGTGCTGCCATATCGAGTCGCATCGCTCCCAAAACCGTGTATCTGGGAAGTCGAGATGTTCGACTTCCTCAATCCAGTATAGAGCAGCAGTCTTTGATCGCCAAAGCACCGGAAGAACTGGATAAGGTGCTCCACCTTCTGCGCTCACTTCCCTTCTACCACATCCGGAGGCAGATGGGACAGAATGATTCCTACAATCCCTTTTGCAATCTGTATGTCTCATCAGCAGATCTGATTAATTACAGATTGGGATACATGTGGGGAACCACGATGTTCAAGCCATCCAAACGCCCAGGACCAGAATTTATCATGATCCATATTCCTGAAGAACATCCCTTGAGACAACAAGTGCTCGTTATTCCAGAATACAAAATCAACATCGCTTTGGGAACCGATTATATGGGAGAGGATAAAAAAGGCTTTCTCCGTCAGGCTATGTGGACCGCTGACCAAAAAGGAATGCTGGGGCTTCATGCAGGAACCAAGATTGTCACAGCTCGCAGTCTCGACAACAAACTCAAAACATACGGTGTTTTTCTTTTTGGACTGACGGCAACAGGGAAATCCACCTGGTCCTGTCACCAACTCGGTCTGGACCACAAACGAGCTGAAAAAACACTCGTTACCCAGGATGACATCGTTTTTCTGAAGAAGGATGGCTCAGCCTTAGGATCCGAAAACAATTTCTTCGTCAAGACCGATGTGGAGAAAGAATACCAAGAAGCCATGTACAACACCTTGACTGACAAATCAGCCCTATTGGAAAATGTCATGATCAAAGCCGACGGCGAGGTTGACTTCATGGATGAAAGCCTTACTGCCAACGGAAGAGCCGTGGTTCAAAGGAAAAAACTCCGCGTCGACTTGGATGGAAAAATGGTGGATATCTTTTCCAAGTCCATCGACCTTCCTCCTCTGGATGAACTGGATGGGCTAATATTCGCTTTTATCACCCGCCGAAACACGATCATGAGTTTTTCCCAGCAACTCACCCCCGAACAGGCCGTCTTGGCCTATCTCTGGGGGGAGAGCACGCACAGCTATGCCAGTCAGCCCCTCAAGGCCGGAGAGTCTGTCCGTATCGTGGGTACGGATCCCTTCATCATTGGCTCCAGAGCGAAAAAGGTCAACCGTTTCTATGAAATCATCATGACCCTGGTCAATAACCATCCGGGAAAGTTGAAATTTATGCAGTACAACACTGGAGGAATTGGCGAGATCATTGAATCCACAGAACAAGATGGCCAGATAAAAAAAAGGTTGGTCCGTAAGGTCAAGCGGGTTCCGATCAATCTTATGGCCCAGATCCAAAGGGGTGACCTGCGGGAGACAAACACATACGAGAGAGGGATATTAGGAACGAAGAAAATCGTTCTGTTTGAAGGGAAATCCCTCGATGAATGGGATATCCGTCAATTCTATTCTGAAGAGCAGGTTCAAGGGTACATCAGAAATTTGGTTGAAGGCAGGAGAAAATTTACCGAAGAGATTGCCGGAGAGGGTCTTCGCCAGGAAATTCTGTATGCAGCGGAACGCTCCTTCCAGATCGATAAAAGCGAAAAAAAGGCTAAGGTATCTGTCTCTGAAATCCCAGAAAGAGAGCAGGAATTCGTTGAAAAATCCGTCTTCAATCAGGAAAGCAAAACCAGACCCCGTCGGGAAAGAATCTGGAGAGGACGTTAGTCAAAGGAAAGCTGTTGAGACCATCAAAAAATGGTCTTACTTAGTGAAACCTTCTCGTATGATATTCTGGACTTTACTGATAAGCTCAGGAAGATTTTTCTTGTCGTATTCCTCGACTGAGACTGAAGAGTGGAATACCACTTTTATGATTCCTCTTTTCACGAAGAAGCTTCTTTTGGGCATGAGCTCAAATGTACCCTGAATAGAAATCGG
>Ga0209427_10002345_pt1 | contig 22278 bp, 19 predicted proteins | sample DeeMarSWOR136_30_FD_187465 | JGI IMG/M metagenome (GOLD analysis project Ga0209427, IMG submission 187465) | Marine sediment microbial communities from White Oak River estuary, North Carolina - WOR-1-36_30 (SPAdes) (version 2) | ecosystem: Environmental > Aquatic > Marine > Intertidal zone >...
AAAATTCCTTTACATTGTAAACCGCATCTTCTTTTTCCGCGGGGAGGATGAGAAGCGTCCCGTCCGCCCTGGTGATTATCCTCACCGGGTCGTTTTTATTTATTCTTTGCGAGGTTATCCATTCCTTCGGGAGCGTAACAACATACGATGAGCTTCCGGTAAGCTGAACTTTTCTTGTTTCCATTTTTATTTACTTGCTTTATTGCTTTACTGCCAGATTATCTACAATATACATTAGAAGCATATATTTTTATGTTAAATATAGTTTGGAATATAGTTAACTGTCTTGAATAAAATTTTAATAAAATTTTAATAAAAATATAAATTTACCAATCAAGATTTTTATAGCCGTCCAGTACCTTATCAAATTCAAGGATTTCACCGCCGACAATCTTGACTTTTGCGTCTATATATCCTTTGCTTACTTTTATTATATTGTATGTGTTTGCAAAAAAACCCCGGAATTTATCGCATGACAGTGTTCCTGCGTTTATTATTGGCATATTGTCTATGTCCCATCTCCACGGGCGGTGTTTATGCCCGCAAAGAACTAAATTAACTTTGTTCCGGGTTAATGAGCTCAGGACATCACCGGCATCAGATACGGTATTTCTTTCAATCCCGGTGTCTGGAATAGGGATAACATGGTGGTGCATCCCTATTATTTTAAATTTATCTCCATATTCTTTCAATTTTTTCTCCATCCACAGAATCTGCCTGTAACCCACTTCACCATCGGCTCTGTCAGGACGGGCAGTGCCAAACATAATAATTACGCTGTTGTCAAACTCAAATATTCCCCTGTGGTGTCCTTTCATCGGGAAAAATTTGTTGAAAAGAAGGTAACCCGTGTGCTTATAGTCGTGATTACCGCTTCCGATAATTATTTTGTCACAATCAATTTTTTTGAGTTGCTCTTTCAATAACAGATATTCGTTCAAGTAACCTCCGTCTGTTAAATCTCCTGTAACAACAATCGCATCGGGATCAAGTGCATTTATTTCCTCTGCCGCCGTATCAAAGACCTTCTCGTCAAATCTCGTCCCGCAGTGCAGGTCAGATATATGTATCAAGTTCATTTTTTATTTTTGTTTTTATTTATACTCAAATTTTTAATTTATTTTTATATGCTTTTAATATACTATATATACTTTAACTTTTAATTATCTTTTATTAATTACTTTTAATAATTAATATATATTTAAAATAAAATCTATATATTTAATAAAGGATAAATCTAAAATAAATAAAAAAATGAAAATGACAACAAATAAAATAAAAGGAAACATGGAAACAAAAATGAAAACAAAAGAAGAAAACAAAAAAATGAAAACCGAAACAAAAAATAGAACCCTTGAAATCGGAATGTGTTTGGGCATTGCGGCAGTAATTGCCGCTGCGGTGCTGATTAGCGGCTGTATCGGAGGAAATGGCGGAACAGAACCCGGAGGTGGAACCGGAACCGAATTAACCGGTTCGCTAACAGTAACCGGCTCAACAACCGTCTTACCGATAGCACAACAAGCAGCAGACGCATTTATGGATAAACATCCGAAAGTAAATATACAGGTGAGCGGCGGGGGTTCAGGTGTCGGGGTTCAGGCAATCGGCACAAATACGGCAGACATCGGGATGGCATCTCGTGAATTAAAAGATGAAGAAAAAACAAGTTATCCGAATTTAGTGCAGCATGTTGTAGCAGGGGATGGAATTGCAATTATCGCAGATAAAAATAATCCGGTATCATTTCTCACGGAAGAACAAATAAAAAAGATGTACAAAGGTGAAATCACCAACTGGAAAGAATTGGGAGGAAATGATCAGGAAATTGTTGTTGTTAATCGCGATAGCGCATCTGGAACAAGGGAATTCTTTCATGAGCATGTGATGAAAAAAGAGGACTTTACTAAAACCGCGCTTGAGAAGAACTCAAATGGGGCAGTGAAAACAACGGTTCAGGGAACACCCGGAGCAATCGGATATGTCGGTCTCGGATATGTTAATTCGGATATTAAAGCAATTAAAATTAAGACACCGGACGGTTATCTTGCGGAGCCGACAGTAGCAAATGTTTTAAATAATAAATACCCGATCGCAAGAAATTTAAATATGTTCACAGATGGGCAGCCGACAGGACTTGCAAAGGAATATCTTGATTTTATAAAGAGTGGTGAAGGGCAGAAGATTGTTGAAGACGAGGGATTCGTGCCCGTGAATTAAAAATTGAGATCAGGGGAATTCTTCGCCCCGTATTTACGGAAGAATGCGATTTACCAATGAACTCATAGAATTAATAAATAAATTTTTGAAAGCAGAAAACAATAAAATGAAAACCAAAAGATCTGGCAGTAAAATCATAGTACGACTTGATAAAGGAGAAGAGATAATTGAATCACCTAAACAAATTATGCCGAAATAATAGCATAAAACTCGGAACGATATCCGGTATCGGCTCAACAAATAAACCAACTATCGGACTCTTTGAAACAAAAACCAAGAAGTATCATTCAAAGGAATTAACAGGCGACTATGAAATTTCATCGCTGACCGGAAATATCTCAACAATGGACGGAGAAATATATTTACATATTCATATTAATTTATGTGATTCAAATTATAATTCTTATGGCGGGCATTTGAACTCGGCAATTGTAAGCGGAACTTATGAAGGAGTAATTGAGATAATAGACGGTGAAATTGAGCGCGAATTCAGCGAGGAAATCGGATTGAATATTTATAAAATTTAATATTACAAAAAATAATGAAAAAATTTTCACCCACGCAAATAAACAGAAAAAAATTTAAAGAAAAATTTATAAAAGCAATTCTTTTTATATGTGCAATTTTCGCTGTAATCGCCATATTCTCAATTATATTTTTTCTTGTAAACGCAGGATTCTCAATATTCCAGCAGGTTAGTTTATTTGAATTTTTAACAGGCAATAATTGGAAACCGGAAGCGGGATTATATGGCGAAACCCCCTATTACGGAACGCTTCCTTTAATTGTTGGAACGCTTCTGGTTACAATCGGAGCGATGCTGATTGCAATTCCTTTAAGTATCGGAAGTGCGATTTTTATTTCAGAACTTGCACATCCGAAAGTAAAGGCAATTGCAAAACCCGCAATTGAACTTCTTGCGGGAATCCCATCCGTTGTTTATGGATTTTTTGGTTTGATAATATTGACAACATGGCTGCGAGTAACCTTTGATGTTCCAACAGGGGAGAGCATGCTTGCAGGTTCAATTTTACTTGGTATAATGGCAATTCCAACAATAACAAGCATTGCAGAGGATGCGATAAGTTCGGTTCCAAGACACTTTAAAGAGGGATCATTAGCAATTGGTGCAACCCGGTGGCAGACGATAAGTAAGGTAATTTTGCCTTATGCAATGCCCGGAATTACGGCGGCGATAATTCTTGGTACCGGTAAAGTTATCGGAGAAACAATGGCGGTGATGATGGTTACGGGAAATACCGCAATAATTCCTGAGCCGCTTTTTAATGTATTTTCAACGGTAAGAACACTTACCGGAACAATAGCAATTGAACTGGGTGAAACACCAATGGGTTCGGATTGGCAGCACGCACTATTCGGGCTTGGCATTATATTGATGGCTATTACCCTTATTATAAATCTTATCGCACATTTTGTTCTTGGAAAAATAAAAGAGAAACAAATGGGCAGCAGCAAGAAAAAAAGAACACAATCATTAATCCCGTCATTGAGGCAGGTATTCACTGAAAATTTAAATAAAATTAAAAAATATATTTATTATTCATTTATTTTAATTATTCCGTTATCATTATTTTATTTTACAAAAAGCATTTCAATAACTACAATTATCATAGCGGCTGTTGTTTGCATTTACTTTATAAACAGATGGATTTCTGCGAAAAATGCAGAGAGAGCGGCATTTTCATTTGTTACTCTTTCGGTTTTAATTATTATGTTTGTATTGGGAGTTATATTGTGGTATATCATATCAAATGGGATGGGTGCAATCACATGGGAATTTTTAACCGAGCCGCCGAAGGATCTTGGAAGAGCAGGAGGCATATTTCCTGCAATTATCGGAACATTTTATTTAATTACCGGAGCAATATTAATTGCCCTGCCAATTGGCGTGTGTGCTGCAATCTATCTCACGGAATACACAAAATCAGGAAAATTAACAACTATAATCCGTTCGGCAGTTGAACTTTTAAACGGCACACCGTCTATTGTCTTCGGATTGTTTGCATTTGCATTTCTTGTTTTGTTTGTGGGTCTTGGTGTTTCCATGATAACAGGTCAGATAATATTGGGCTTGATGATACTCCCGATAATTATAAGAACAACCGAGGAAGCACTGAGAACAATCCCGATGTCAATGCGCGAGGGGTCACTCGCACTTGGTGCAACAAAATGGCAGACAATAAAAAACATTGTTTTACCTCCGGCGGTTCCGGGAATTGTTACGGGAGCAATCCTTGGGATAGGAATGGTTGCCGGCGAAACCGCCCCCATTATGTTTACTGCTGTTGTTTTCAGTCAACGACATGCTCCTGCTCCGACAGATATTTTTGAGCCGGTTATGGCATTACCTTATCATTTATTTGCACTTGCAACGGCAGTTCCTAATTCGGAAGCGGCTCAATCTGGGACGGCGTTGGTTTTACTTGCGATTGTTATCGGGTTTTATTTGATCGCGATATTAATTCGTAATTATTATAAAAAGAGTATGAAATGGTGAAAATGGAAAACATGGGAAAAAATAGAAAAATTAATAAAATTAATGTTATGGAAACAAATAAACTGAATTTGTGGTATGGTGAAAATCATGCATTGATAGATATTGACATAAAATTTCAAAAGAATAAAGTAACCGCCTTAATAGGACCATCCGGTTGCGGAAAATCCACACTTATCAGATGCCTTAACCGCATGAATGATATTGTTGATAATTGCAGAATAACCGGAAAAATTTTCCTGGATGGAAAAGATATAATGGAAAAAAATATGGATGCGGTTGAAATAAGAAAGAAAATCGGTATGGTGTTTCAAAAACCAAATCCTTTTCCGAAATCGGTGTATGAAAATGTTGCTTACGGTCCGAAAATACACGGCATGCGAGATAAGAAAATTCTAAATAAATTGGTTGAAAAAAGTTTGAGGGGTGCCGCCCTCTGGGATGAGGTTAAAGACAGGTTGAATGACTCCGCAATGGGTCTTTCCGGCGGACAGCAGCAGCGATTGTGTATTGCCCGGGCAATAGCAGTTGAACCTGATGTTATATTAATGGATGAACCCTGCTCGGCACTTGATCCTATTTCAACAAATAAGATAGAGGAACTTATAACCGAATTGAAAAAAAATTATACCGTAATTATTGTGACACATAACATGCAGCAGGCGGCAAGGGTCTCGGATTACACGGGGTTCATGTACCTCGGCAAGTTAATTGAGTTCGGGAAGACAAAGCAGATATTTGAAAACCCGCATGATAAATTAACCGAAAATTACATAACCGGGAGGTTCGGGTAATTAATTTAACTAAAATTTAAAAAAAAATTAAAATATTTAAAATATTTAAAAACAAGTTTAAAATGGCAAGAAGTAAATTTGACAGGGAATTAAAACACCTGAAAACGGATTTAAGGTTAATGAGCAAACTCGTGCAGAAGAATTTAGGCGACGCAACGGATGCGTTAAGGAGAAGGGACATTAAACTCTCGTCTGAAGTGATTAAAAAAGACAACGAGGAAATTGACATACTCTACAGGGAAATCGAGGAGAGATGTATTCTCTGCATCGCTTTACACCAGCCGGTTGCAGGCGACCTGCGGTTTATAAGCACTGCAATGAGCGTCGTATCCAACCTTGAGAGAATCGGCGACTACGCAAAGGATATTGCGATGATTGTTCCCTACATTGAAGGAGAACCCCCGCTGGACGACATTGAAGAAACGCTCCGGGAAATGAGCGATACCTGCGTTTCAATGACAAAACACGCGATGAACTCCTTTATAAATAAAAATAAAAATTATGTTGAAAGCGTGGGCGTTGATGAGGATAAGGTTGATTCGCTTTACGGAAGCATATTCCCGAAACTAAAGGAGAGGATGGCGGCAAACCCTGATAATTCATCAATCGTGCTTAATCTTTTGCTTGCGGGCAGATACTTTGAAAGAATCGGCGACCACGCGCTGAACATATCAAAGAGAACAATGTTTGTGGTAAGCGGCGCATGGAAATATATTTAAAAAAATTGGAAAAAACAAAATAATGAAAAAGAAGGTTTTGTTTATCTGCATCCATAATTCCGCAAGGTCGCAGATAGCAGAGGGGCTTCTCAGGAGCATGTACGGAAATTTTTACGAAGTATACAGTGCAGGGACACAAGCCACGAAAGTTAATCCTTACGCAGTTGCCGTTATGAAGGAAATCGGAATTGACATCTCAAAACAAGATTCAAAGAGCGTGAATGAATTTACAGGGATTAAATTTGACTGCATTGTTACCGTCTGCGACAACGCTAAAGAAACATGTCCCTTCTTTCCCGGGGGAAATGAATACATCCACAAGAGCTTTGATGACCCCTCTGAATTCAACGGGACGGGAGATGAAATAACCGGGGGCTTCAGGCGCGTGAGGGATGAAATCAGGACATGGGTTCAAAAAACTTTTAGGGATTTTTAAAATGACCGATAAAATTGATTTTAAATTTTTAAATTTTTAAATTTTTAAATTTTTAAACTTGTGGTGTTAAAAAAATTAAATAATCGCATTTTTCGGCTTATTGTTCCTTAAAATTAATATCAATCCCGCGCCCGCTAAAAATCCCCCGATGTGCGCCCAGTACGCAATACCCGTGCTTACTTCCGATATAACGCCGATTCCTCCGTAAAACAACTGCATGACAAACCAGAATCCAAGAAACCAGACGGCAGGAATTCTTGTTGTCGTGATAATAAAAAACCAGATGAGAGTCAATACTTTTGCTTTCGGGTAAAGTATGAGATACGCTCCAAGGACACCTGCAATAGCACCTGATGCGCCGATTGTCGGGATGCTTGATCCGGGGTAAAGCAGGAAATGAAGGAAGCCTGCAAAAAGTCCCGATAAAATATAAAATAAAATAAATTTTTTTCTTCCGCATGCACTTTCAATGTTGTCGCCGAAAATCCATAAAAACCATAAGTTGCCGATTATATGCCCGAATCCGCCGTGCAGAAACATTGAAGTAAAAGGGGTATAAAGCGTGAGCTGCGCGGGAATCATCCCGAATTGATATATTATTGCAGTATAGCCCGAATCACCAAGAGCCAGGCATCCTATGAATATGGCGGTATTTGCAACTATCAGGGAGATTGTGACCATTGGTTTCCCATCACTCGGGTTTTCATCTTTCAGCGGAAAAAACATATTAAAAATTAAATTAAAATTATAAATATAACTTTTTTACTCGCAGACACCTAAAAAATTCTTCAATATTTCCTCGCCCCCCGGCGTGTGATTAACCTCCGGGTGAAACTGGACGCCGTAAATTTTCTTCTTTTTATGCTTCACGGCTTCAAACTTACAAATACCTGATGACGCAAGACACTCAAAATCCACAGGGAGTTCTGTCACTTCGTCTTTATGTGATGTCCAGGCAATTAAATTTTTTTCAATATTTTTGAACAAATCATTTTCCTTTTCAATTGTAATTTCCGTCTGCGCATATTCCGCCGCACTTCCTCTTTCAACTTTCCCGCCGAAAAATTGCACGATTACCTGGTGACCGAGGCAGATTCCAAGCACAGGGATTTTTGAATTTAAACAAAATTTTAAAATTTCATTACAATTTTCAAGATTGTCCCTGTCTTCATAAACAGAATACGGACCTCCGGAAAGAATTATCCCTGACGGGTTTTTTGCTTCAATTTCAGGAATGTCTGTTGTGTTCGGAATAATTTCCGATTCTGCATTCAGGTAATTCATGCACCGCCATATCCTGTGGACATACTGCCCGTGGTTGTTAATTATTAAAATCATTTCAAACAACATAATCCTCATCTTTCAAAGCCCGTAGCGCCCTTTCAAAATTATCCGGCTTTATTATTATCTGCCCCGACCTCGGGCTTTCACTTGCGAGATATATGTAATGCACGCCGACTTTTTTCTGCGCCAGTTTTCTCGCGATTCTTGCAAGTTCACCGGGGCGGTTTTTCACATTTATCGTTATGATTTCCGATTTTAAAACTTTAAACCCGCGTTTTTCAAGAACTTTTACCGCGTTTGCCTCATCATTCACAATTATCCTTACAACCACGGCTTCTGCAAGTCCCTGGGCGGAAATAAATTCAATATTAATATTTGCGCTTCCAAGCGTCTCGCAGATGTCTGCGAGATTATCAATCCTGTTTTCGGTAATAACTGTTATCTGTTTCATTGTAATTGTATTTGTTTATTGTATTTGTTTATTCTATTTGTTTATTCTATTTTATTTATTATTATTTTAAATTTTTAAGTAATTCTTAAATTAACGAAAATGCCACTTTCAGAATACAAAAAGAAAAGAGATTTTAAAGGCACGAATGAGCCGGAAGGAAAAGAAGATGCAGAATCCGAAAAAGAAAATAACAAATTAATTTTCGTAATCCAGAAACACGACGCTTCTCACCTGCACTATGACCTTCGCCTTGAAGTAGGGGGCGTTCTTAAAAGCTGGGCTGTCCCGAAAATCCCGCCGTCGGAGCATGGAATAAAACGGCTTGCCGTAGAAACGGAAGACCACCCGATTGAGTATGCCGATTTTGAAGGAGTAATCCCGGAGGGAAACTACGGGGCGGGAACTGTTGAAACCTGGGACAGGGGAACATTTATCCCTGGAAAAATAGAGAATAATAAAATAATTTTTACGCTTGAGGGAGAGAAAATGAAAGGCGGTTTTGTTTTGCTGCGGCTGAAGAACAGTAAAAACTGGCTTTTTTTCAAGAAGAAAGAGGATTGAATTTTTTAATTTTTATTTTAATTTTTATTTTGTTTTTCAATTTTTACTTCTTTACTGTTATTACCCGGTTTCTCATCGCCTTTTTGCCTGCTTGATAAAAGGACACCTGCAACCGATATCATGATGCTTATCATTATTATAACAAAAACCAGGTCGGAAAATACGGAAGCGTTGGGAATATTATACGCGGGGAACGAAGGCAGCTGCGCGAGAACGGCTGCTGCAAGCCCCCTGGGAGCCATTGTCAGTATGAATTTCTGCTCATTTCTTGTGATATCGGTTTTCATTGAACTTAAATAAACGGGAATAATTCTTGCAGCAAGCAGTAAAATACCAAGGATAATCCCGATAATAAGCATTTCAACAATTTTTATTGTGACAAGCATACCAAGAAAAACAAAAAAGAAAGTTCTTACAAAAAATATTACCTCCATCTGGAAAGTTACTGTCCCCGGGCATATTTCCAGTTTCTTTCTTGTCTTTATTATTTTTGCTATTGCATCACCGTTTCCAAGAACAATACCGAAAAACAATACACTTATTGCACCGCTTCCTCCGACAAATTCCACCAGACCGTAAATCAAAAAGACAACGGCAAGGTCCAGCCGGTGGGTTGCAGGAACTTTTTTAATCAGCCGTGAAACATAAAGCCACCCGATTCCTGCGGCAATTCCTATGAATGCCCCTATTGAAAACGCAGACAGGATATTATGTGCAAATGCATCGGGAGCAATGCCGGGTCCGCCTGCCGAGACAGCAGCAATTAATTCAAGTACCGCAATTGCCGAAACAACACACAATGCATCGGTTATCGCGGACTCAAGCGAGAGAAAAGTTATAATTTTTTCCCTGATTTCCAATCCCCGGACGATCGGTATTACAATTGCGGAACTTGACCCACCGACAATTGTCCCTAAAAGAATCCCGTACAGCCAGCCCCATTCATAAACCCCTAACGATTCGCCGAATAATGCAAATATTATAACGGATGCGGCTGCGATAAAAATTATTGAAAAAATTAAATTTAAAATTGCAAGCGACGACGCTCTTGAAAACTGGCTCATCACCTTGTAGAAATCCATGTTAAGACCGCCCTCAAAAAGGATTATTGCAAGTGCAAGGGCTGCAAAAATAGGTGCAGTCGTGAGCATCATTTCAGTATCAACCGCTCCCGAATACCCGATTAAAAGCCCGAGTATCATGAGCCACACAACTTCCGGGATTTTTGTTTCTTCAAAAATCATTCTCCCGATAAACCCTAAAAATATAACTACTCCGAAAAGGATTAATGCAAGTGGTACTATGTCTGTCATGGTTATTTGTAAATAGGTAATATAAATATAAATTTCATTTATAATAAATTCTCGTAATTCTCGTTTGTTTGATTAATCAGGACGCTGTAAATTTCTCCGCCCCTGTCCGCAATAGCACTTACGACAATATTTAATGCCTGCCGCACGGCAAGTTCACCGGTTCCCGTGATTTCAATAAACAAATTTTTTGTACTTTTTGTAACTCTTGTAAGTTCACCGTTAATTATCGGCGGGAATGAGACGACATTATTGTTTTTGTCAAGAATTATCGGATAATCGGAAATTCCGTCAAAAATATCAGCATAAGCCGTGCCTTTAGGGTGCTTTTGTAAAATTTCCTTTAAATTCATTTCAATATTCATATCAAGCGGGACAAATTTTATTTCATCGTATTTTACGGTTTTGTAAGTAAAAGGCGGCTGAATTTTTTCAAAATCATGAACGCCTATAGCAACCTTTTTCCTGTTCCTGCCGTGCGTGACATGCAGTTTCTCCTGCAAATTCATCAAAGAAACAAGAAAATTTTCATTAAAATTTACATTCTTTACAATTGCACTTGCGATATAGGGACGAACATCTTTAACCGAAGGCGAAACAGTAAGTGAGACATCAGAATTTTTGACCTCGTATTTAACAGGTCCCGGCTCAATTTCAAGAAAGCCCTTCAATGCGCGAGAAAAGCCCTCAACACTCAGCATGTCGGGTCTGTTTGGAAATATCTCAACCACGATTTTCTCTTCATCAATACATTCCATATCAACTCCTATCATCGGGATTCTCTCTTTCAATTCGTTGAGCGTAAATTTATTGTCAAGAAATTCCATAAGTTCCGGTGTGTTAAGTTCTATGCTGGGCATTTTAATTAATTATTAATTTTGATTTAACTTATTGTTTGTTTCTAAATTTCAATAATTATTATTAAAATTGGAATTTAATGAAATGATAACGGGATTTGGTAGTATTTAAATTTTGAATTTTAATCTATCATAAAAGAGTCACACTATCAGAAGCTATTGAGACAGATGGGGACTCTCTAAAGGAATTGATTGACATTTATAAAAAACCGGGCAATCCACTGCCAATACACAAAACAGAGAATTGAGAAACCCAAAAAAGCCGGCTTTGTTTTTTGTTTCAGGAAACAAAAAGTTGTTGAATGATATGGAAAACAAATTTAAAGAATAAATTCTATAATTATTTATGGCTCAAGTAGTTGTTAATGTCCCCGGCGTCAAACTTGACAAAAAAGGGTTATCCGAATTGCAGAATGACATTCGCTCCGTGGTTCGCCTTAGACTGGCAAGAGATTCTATTTTGAAAAGATTAGACAAAATGCTTCAAAATTCCGAACTGTCAGATGAAGATTGCATGATACTCGGCAACGAAGTAAAGCAAAACGCCGCCGATAAGTGGGCTCAGCGGGGGTGGATGTAAATGAAACTTGTTGTTGATGCTAATATCCTATTTTCCTTCTTTAAAAAGGATTCTACCACCCGAAGATTACTCACTTCTTTTGAGATTTTTGAGTTATACACTCCCGCACTCTGTTTTGAGGAATTAATAAACCACAAGGAAGAGATATGCAAAAAATCCGGGATTTCCGGAGATGATTTCGATGAAATTTTAGATGACCTGAAATTGTTTGTAGAAACAATTCCCGATGAAAAATTCAAGGACTACGGTTTAGAAGCAAAGAACCTTTTATCCCCTCATTTAAAAGATGTTCCTTACGTTGCATTGTCTTTATTTTTCAGGGACAATGGTTATGATATTGCCCTCTGGACTAATGAAATACGACTAAAAAAGTTGAAAGATCACAATATTACAATATACACAACAACTGATTTATTAGAACTGCTTAAATTAATATGAAAAAATGTGCTATTTGCGGATGGAAAGTAAAACATAAAAAAGTAGATATTCCTGCTTTACTAAAGAATAAACTTTTGATGATTAGAGAAGTTCCGGCAGATGTTTGCTGCGAGTGTGAAGAAATTTACTACACTCTTGAAGTTGCCCGGAAATTAGAAGCAATTGAAGATAAATTCATGCAAGGCACTATAAAACCGGCACCACTGAAAAATGCGTATGAACTACCCCTTCCTGCATGATTATTAAGGTTTTATGATAATTGAGAAGTTGTCAAACCAAAAACCAGGAAACAATTAAATTTCCCAGAATCATTATTTTTAACACGAGGTCCGGATTTATTCTTGCAGGAAAAATTGTATTATTATTTTCTGCGGCGGGAAGGCGCGTATGAAGGGGAAGGGAATTTTCGTGGAGCGATTGTCTGCCCCGAGACAAATTTAGCAAATATTTCTAAATATTTCTGTTTCTATTTATTAAGATTAAAAACAAAATATATAATATATACAAAAAATGTTTTAATATTTAAAGATTAAAAACAAAATATATAATATGAAAAACAATACATTAATCAGATTAATCGTACTGATTTTGCTTTTAAGTATTTCGCAGGGATTTGTAAATGCATCAGATCCTGCTAAAATTTATATGGATATCTGGGGCGATGTAGCTCCTATTCATCCCCCTCCTGAAAACTTATTTCTTGATAAATCGATAGTAATTGTGAATGACGAGGTGGATTATTTAGATATCCATGCAAATTTTACAGTAATCAATAATAATTCAGAAACCTATAACTTGTCTTTAGTTTATTTTGTGGAACCATATCGCTTATATTCAAATACCATCGAGGTCTATGAAAATGGCAAACACAAGAAAACAATAAAAGATGCAACCTCGATGTATTTGTTTACATGGGAAACTGTGTTCAAGCCGAATGAAATAAAAAATATAACAATATTATTCAAATATAAAGTCGGTGGGGGTGGATGTCTGTGCGTTGATAATAATTTTCCGTTTTTCTATCGGACACCAGGTACCAGTTTTAGGTATTCTTTGTACCTTGCAAGAACATGGGATCATCCTGTTTCTGAAGAAATTATAGAGATACATCTTAAAAAACCAATTGAAGGCGAGCCATATTTTATGACAAATTGCAGTGAAGTAATTGAAACAGAGTCGGAAAAGATAATTATCTGGCGATGGGAAAACTATACTTCTGAACCAGCAGAAACTTTATATATTTATTGGGAAAAAAAGGATTATGATGTGGATCTTTTAAAAAAATTCGTATTTTATGCAATATTATCTGTTGTAGTATCTCTCGTTTGTTTTCTTTTCTTGTTACTAATTATTTCAGTATTTTTATATGGAATGTTGAAAAAAAGGAAAATAGGGGAATTGCTACTTATTTTTATGGGGGCATTAATAATAGTACTTATTTTGTCGCAGACAGAAATACCAGAATCTCCCTTCTATTGGGGAGTTTATGGGGACCTGTATGGTTTTGAATCAGCGGGTGTAGATCATTTTAATTGGCTAACAAGTTTTTATTCCAGTCATTATTATCCAAGATATATTGAATTTCCTTATATGTTACTACTTTTAAGTATAATCCCCTCTGCATATCTTGGCTCAAGAACAAAGAAGTGGTACCTCACATTAATATCAATTCCGATTACTATTCTTATTTCCCTTTTCATCTATATATCATTTACTGATTACAGCTATAGTCCCTTGTGGAGTTTATTGTTGTTATCTTTCATGATGTCGGTATATCTCGGAGTTAGAAGGGGTGATAAAAGATATCATGTGGGCGCAATATTGATTCTATTTGCGGCATTTTTCGCAATGGCTTCCGGGTGGCAAGAACTATCTCGCTATATTTTCAGGGAGACGACAGTTAGTTTATGCGGCATTTATCTTATATGGGTTGCTTCAAGGAATCTTCTGCTTCCTGAAAAAATTATTGGAAAACGTTTTTTACTTATCTTATTTAGCCTGATAATAGTTTCAATATTATTTGATTACTCATTAGGTTGGGGTTTATTATTGTTACCTGTTATAGTGTCAGTATACGCCAGTTCTAATGAGAAGGATAAGAAATACGCTATAGGCGTAATATTAATTCTATTTGCCGGATTTGCAGCAATGATTTCCGGATGGCAGGGGGTGTATCATTATATCTTTAGTGATATACTTGTTATTCTATGTTTCTTTTATCTTATCCGGATTGCTTTAAGGAATCTTTTGTCTCAAGAAGAAATTATCGGAAAACATTTTTTACTTATCTGGCTTAGCCTGATAATAATTTCAAGATTACTTGATTACCAATTGGGCTGGCAAATATTATCTGTTATTGGATTATTTTATGTTTGCTGGATTTTGTTAAAAGGATTCAGGAATAAAAAAATAAAATTAGAAAAATCTTCAAGTGATTTTTTGAAAAAATAAAAATTAAAAAACAGAGGTGATAAAAATGAAAACACCAACAAAAAACAAGACGAAAAAAACAAATGAAACAGGAATTATATTTTACGGGTTAAAAAATATAGTTTACATTTCGTTAATTGTTAGTTTGGTTTTAGGTATAATTGGGTTTGTGGATGCTTACTCTGTTGACGGTGAAAATTGTATGTGTGAAAATTGCACGGACTGTAACGATGCACTGAACGACAGTGATTGTAAGGTGGTGAAAGTTATTAGAGATATAATGAACCACAATGGAACATGTATTGACGATCCTGGGAATTTTAATGGTAAAGTTTTTGATTGCCGGGGGCATGAGATTAATGGCGATGGTTCTGGTTATGGAATTCTTTTAAGAAGAAAATCTATGAATAATATTAGAAATTGTTTAGTTACTGATTTTGAATATGGAATTTATTTAAAATCTGCTCAAAACAACACACTTATAAACAACAGGGTGGGTTCAAATAACTATTCTGGGATTTGTTTGTTGAGTTCCTCTAACAACACTCTAACAGCCAATACGGTGGATTCAAATGGCGAGGTTGGAATTTCTTTATTTTATTCCTCAAATAATATTCTTGTAAACAACACGGCGGATTCAAATAATGATACTGGACTTTATCTATATTCTTCTTTGAATAATGTTCTGGTAAAAAATACTGTAAATTCAAATGATTATGGTATCTATTCATATTCCTCTTCAAACAACATTCTGGTAGAAAACACAGTAACAAATTCAACTGAACGTGGAATTTTTTTGGATTATTCTCTGAACAACACTCTAAAAAATAACACCGCAAATTCAAATTATTTGTGCGGGATCAATTTATATGGGTCATCAAACAATACATTGACCAACAACACTTCAAATAAAAATACTTTTTTTGGACTTCTTTTAGAAAATTCCTCAAATAACATCATAACAAAAAACACAGCAAAGTCCAATAGTTATGGGATTTCTTTATTCTATTCCTCAAATAACAAACTATCAAACAACACCGCGAAAGAAAACTGGGATCATGACATTTATAATGGGGTAGATTCAGAAAGTCATTGTAATAATGCATTTGAAAACAATATAGGTTCCGGAGGTAGAGCAATTAAATTTTTTAATTATTCAGTGACATTACAAGACGAAATTTTATCAGGATTGATTTTATGTGATGCTGATAATTCAAATATTGATAATGTAACAGTTAAGGATAATGGCGTTTTTGTTTATTTTACTGATAATTCAAGCTTTACAAATATAACTTCTTCAAATAGTCGTGGAATTCATGGAATTCATTTGAAGTATTCCTCAAATAACTTCATAAAAAACAGCACCGCAAATTCAAATGATAAAGGAATTCATCTGGAAGTTTCATCAAATAACACATTGGCAGGTAGCACAGCCAATAATAATTTGCAGGGAATTTACTTAGAAAATTCCTCATACAACATATTGGAAAACAACTCTGCAAACAATAATACGTACGCTGGACTTCTTTTAGAAAATTCCTCGTACAACATTCTTGTAGGCAACACAGCAAATTCAAATATTGTTACCGGTGGGATTTCTTTAGAGCATTCCTCATACAATATCCTAATCAAAAACACAGCAAATTCAAACGAGTGGGATAGTGGAATTTCTCTATTTTACTCCTCAAACAACATTCTGAAAAACAACACAGCAAAAGAAAACGAAGATCATGATATTTATGTTCTCGTAGATTCAGATAACCATTGTAATAACATAATGGAAAACAATATTGGTTCGGGCAACAGATCAATTAAATTTTTCAATTCTTCAGTAACATTGAAAAATGAAGTATTATCTCAATTGATTTTATGCAATGCTGATAATTCAAATATAAAAAATGTGACGATCATTGGTTCTGAAAGTTTGAAAAATAATGGTCTGTTTGTTTTCCGAACCGATAATTCAAGTTTTATAGACATAAATTCTTTAAAAAATGGTATCGGATTTAATTTATACTATTCTTCAAACAACACATTGAGGAATAGTGTGATAAGTTCAAATAATAAGGGAGTTGATTTATTTCATTCCTCAAATAACAACATAATCAACAACACAGTGAATTCAAATTATGTGCATGGAATTCGTTTATTTCATTCCTCAAATAACATCTTGGTAGTAAATACGGTGAGTTCAAATAATCGCGATGGAATTTCTTTAGATAATTCATCAGACAACACCTTGAAAAACAACACGGCGAATTCAAATCAGTATGGGATTACATTGCACAAGCCATCAAGCAACAATATCTTAACGGGCAACACAGCGAATTCAAATAAAGATTATGGAATTTATTTAGAGGAATCTTCAAACAATATAGTGGCGGGCAACACAGCAAATAGTAATAGTGACGAGGGGTTTCTTTTAAGATATTCCTCAAACAATACCATACTGCACAATACCATAAATTCAAATGATATTGGAATTGAGTTGAGCCGTTCCTCAAACAACTTTCTGGCAAATAACACAGCAAATTCAAATAAGTGGAAAGGAATTTATTTATCTTCTTCTTCCAACAACACTCTAACACACAACACAGCAAACTCAAATTATGATGACGGATTTTATTTATCAGGTTCAAACAATACTCTAATGAACAACACAGTAAACTCAAATAATCAGTGTGGAATTTGTCTGGATGACTCCTCATCAAATAACAAACTTACAAAAAACACGGCAAAAGAAAACAAGATGTATGATATTGGAAGCCGGGGAAGTTTAGAAAACCTTTGCAATAATATACTTAAAGATAATACTGGTTCAGGGAACAGACCAATTAAATTTTTCAATTCGCAAGTATTTTTACAGGATGAAATCTTCTCGGGATTAATTTTATGCAACGCTGATAACTCGTATATCAATAATGTAACGATCATCGGCTCTGAAAGTTTTAAAAATAGTGGTATGTTTGTTTTCCAAACTGACAACTCAAACTTTACAAATATAAATTCTTCAAATAACCGATTTGGGATTTCTTTTAAAAATTCCTCAAACAACAAAATAGTAAATAATACAGCAAACTCAAATAATGGCGGCGGAATTTCTTTATCTGGTTCATCAAACAGCAATACCTTAATGGCTAATACTATAAACTCAAACGATGTTGGATTTGGTTTGAGTTCTTCCTCGAATAATACCCTAACAGGTAACATAATCACAAACAACAATATTGGAATTTATTCACAAAAATCAAACTCAACGATAAACTCAAACTATGTTTGCGGAAGTGTAGATTCGGACTTTAACTCCGATGATTGGCAGTCAAGTTCCGGGGATAATAACATCTGCAAATATCATGAGGGGTGGAGTGATCAAGGAGTAAGGGGATGCAAAAACCAATGCCCTCCATGTTATGTAGATGATGGGGCAGGTACCTGCACTATAAGAACTGGCAGTCACTGCAGATGCATTAATAAAGCACTAAATGATAATACTAATTGCTACAGAGGAGTAAATCTGAACGGCAGCATAATCAACTGGAGATGGAGAAGCTGCATCAACAATCCTGCAAATTTTTCAAACAAAGTGTTTGATTGTCGGGGATTTATGATAGACGGAGATAATATCAGTCCTCCGTATGATGCCGGGATTTATTTGAATGAAAAAGCAAACAATACAATTAGAAATTGTATAATTACAGGGTTTGAGTATGGAATTGATTTAGAATATTCTCCTGCCAATAATATAATTAACAACACAGCAAGTTTAAATGACGGCTTTGGAATTTATTTAGAATCTTCCTCAAACAACAGCGTGATCAACAACAATGTAAGTTTAAATGATTACTGTGGAATCTATTTAAAAGATTCCTCAAACAACAGCGTGATCAACAACAAGGCAGATTTAAATGATAATTATGGAATCTATTTAGAATCTTCCTCAAATAATACTCTGAAAAATAACACAGTAAAAGAGAACAACAAGTTTGATGTCTGGGTTGAGGAAGATTCAGACACCCAATGTAACAACATAATTGAAAACAATACAGGTTCAGGAGACAGACCGATTAAATTTTTCAATTCTCAAGTAAATTTACAAAATGAATTTTTATCAGAATTGATTTTATGCAATGCTGATAATTCAAGTATCAATAATGTAACAATCATTGGTTCAGAAAGTTTGAAAAATAATGGTATGTTTGTTTTCCAAACTGATAATTCAAACTTTACGAATATAAATTCTTCAAACAATTATCGTGGAATTTATTTATGGTTTTCATCAAACAACACCCTGATGAGCAATACAGCGAATAATAACAGTAATGGTGGGGTGTATTCAGATTATTCCTCAAGCAACACCTTTGGAGACAACACGGCAAACTCAAACAATGAGTGGGGAATTCATTTATCTGGTTCATCAAACAATATTCTTGGAAATAATACAGCAAATTTAAATGATTATGGGATTTATCTTTGGCGTAATTCAAATTTCAATAATATATCAAATAATAAAATTCTAAATAATACATGGGGAATTACAATATCTGATTGCTCAATACCTGGATATCTTGATCATTGGGGAAGGTGGAGAATATGGTGTCCCGTAGGAAATGTAAACAATACATTAGAAGGAAATGTAATTTCAGATAACAACATTGGAATTTACTCAAAAAATTCAAGTTCAATTGTAAATTCAAACACCGTCTGTGGAAATTCACACTTAGATTTCAATTCTTCTAATTGGTTAAATAGTTCAGGCACCAACAACACCTGCAATAATCCTGATGGCTGGAATGATACAGGAAAAACAGGATGCACACATAAATGTAGTCATATAAAAATCAAACCATCAACAGAAACCCTACCCTCAGCCGAAAACGAAACCCCCAGCATCCCAGCAGAAACCCCTCTGGAAAACAAAACTTCCGGATCACTAATAATCGCCGCAGTAATCATTATCTTAATTATATTCTTATTATTTTTCCTATTGCGAAAAAAATTGAAATAATAATTAATTACCAATCAAGATGAAATTCGAAATAAATTTACAAAAAAGCAAAGCAGCCGAAATAGAAAAAATCATTGGAAAATTTTTACTCATAATCGTTATTTTAGTTTCCGGTATAAGTGGGGTTGCAGGTGCCTGCAACAACACGGCAAACTACACAATCCATGAATGGGGTGTCTGGCAGCAGGAATATAATTCAAAGTTCACATATATTTATGGTATGCCCCCGAAAAATGAAGCAAAAATAAAAATCGGAGCAAAAATAGGCAAACCGGTTATCTATTTCCATTCAAACGAATCATTTAAAATAGACATTGGCATACTTTTTAATTACCCTGATGTAACAAACATTATTGCACTTCCGGATGCGTCAGTGAGTTATAATGAAATTAATTGGAATAACCTTTATATTGAAGATAATTCAATAATTGAATATAATAATACAGATATTGATCCGAACGATTCTTATGTTCGCCTACACCCTACCGGTCGTTATCTCTCTTTTCCTATCGACAATGATACGATAACCCGAATAGATAATACAACATTTAAATACAAATATTTATTTTATGAAGGTGATGTTGAGAAACCGTTGGGTGTTGAAGCACGCATATTTGACAACAAAACCACAGCCACATTTTACATAAAAAATTTAGCAAACCACACAATATATGATGTTTTCCTTGTTTATATAAGGAATATTGATGTGCTAAATTGTACAGATTGGAGATGCGGTAGGGAGTATTACAGTGCCTCATATATTTATATTCCACAACTTAATGCACACGAAAACGCAGCAGTAATCGGAGACATAATTGATAATAAATCACTAATTGAATCATCAATAACTCAAAAAGTAAGAGATAAGTTAATAAACCGGGGCTTGACACTGAGTGAAGCAAATGAACTCGTTGATTACTGGAGTCCGATATGGTTTGGAGATGATACATCCTTTGTGCTTTACACAATGCCGCAGGAAATATATGATAATGAGTTGCCCATCGTAATGTGTCCGGAACCAGAGGATACAACAAGGATTGGGATGTTTTATGTTGAAGATATTCCTCTTGAGAATCCATTGACCTGCAATGAAAAATATGAAATACTGCGTGCTGCATGGCAGAAAAAAGGGCAATCACAGGAGAATTTAATAGAACTTATATTATATGGAATAGTGTCCATTGCAGTAACCTTGTTTTATGTAATTTCGTTGGCAGCAATCATTTTAGCGGTAATATATAAAATATTAATGAAAAGACAAATAGGGGAATTATTACTAATATTATTCTGTTTGTTGACAATAGTACTTATGTTGGCACAGGCAATTACTGAATTTGATATAATTTCTTCTTCTCCTTTATACGGAGAAACTCCCGGAGGGTGTTATTATAGTTACAAATGCAAACATTTCTGGGGAGAAATTCAAGAAGAAGTATATGGTTTTGACTTACTATTATGCAAGTTTGACCGTCTGTCTGTTTATTGGTTTAATAAACGTCATTCACAAATGTTTTTCTGGCCATTCATCCATATATTTTTTGTCCTCATGCTTTTAGAGTATATTTTCTCAAGGGTTTGGAAATATTTTACACTACTATTTATTCCAATTATTATTTTGGCTTTTATTTTCTTTACAGGCATATTTAGGTTTTACCCACTTTATGCCTTCTCCTTTTTAACAATTATGGTATCAACATATCTTGGTTTCAGGAAAAATAAAAAATACCTCATAGGCACAATATTGGTTTTATTTGGCGGGTTTTTAGCAGCAGTTTTATCCGGATGGGGACACCGTATTTTCGGGGAACTACTATTTATCTTATGTCTTTTTTACCTTATCGGGATTGCATTAAGGAATCTTTTACCTCCAAAAGAAATTATCGGTAAGAATTTTATATTTATCTGGCTCGGTTTGATAATAATTTCAGGTTGGCTTGATTACTCTTTAATCTGGCGGATGCTGTTAGTTATCGGATTATTTTATGTTTGCTGGATTTTATTGAAAGGATTCAGAAATAACAAAATAAAATTAGAAAAATCTTCAAGTAATTTACTTGAAAGTATAAAAAAATTAAATGAAAAAATTATAAAATGAAATTAGCACCCCTTTTTTCCGGCGGAAAAGACAGCACGATAGCCCTTTACAAAGCCCTGCAAGAAGGTCACAAAGTCCCTGCCCTGCTTTCAATGCTCTCCCGCCGCGACGACAGTTACATGTATCATGTGCCGAACATTAATTTAACGAAATACCAGTCAGAGGCGATTGGAATTCCGCTGATTTCAAAGACAACTTCAGGAAAGCCGCCGCAGGAAAATATTGACCTTGAGAACGCTCTTATTGAATTAAAAAATAATTTTGAAATTGAGGGGGTTACGGTCGGTGCGGTTCATTCAAACTACCAGTATAAAATCGTTAGTGGAATTTGCAAAAAATTAAATCTTGAGGTCTTTGCACCTTACTGGCAGCACGATCACGAGGAACTTATAAAAGAGGCAATAAATTCCGGCTTTGAAATAATTATCGTTGGTGTGGCTGCTGAAGGGTTGGATGATTTGTGGCTGGGCAAAAAACTTGATTATGAATCACTTTCTGAATTAAAAAAATTAAATAAAAAATTTGGTGTTGATGTCGGCGGTGAGGGCGGAGAATATGAGACATTTGTTATTGACGGACCGAT
>Ga0209427_10002346_pt1 | contig 22274 bp, 23 predicted proteins | sample DeeMarSWOR136_30_FD_187465 | JGI IMG/M metagenome (GOLD analysis project Ga0209427, IMG submission 187465) | Marine sediment microbial communities from White Oak River estuary, North Carolina - WOR-1-36_30 (SPAdes) (version 2) | ecosystem: Environmental > Aquatic > Marine > Intertidal zone >...
GAGCTCGACCAGGCAGAGGAGTTCGCCTGGAACAACTTCAAGTGGATGGCCAAGCTTGGATTCACCGGCATGACCCTGCCCACCGAGTATGAGGGCAGTGGCTTTGATGAGCTCTCACTTGCCCTGGCCATAGAGGAGATCGCCAAGGCCTGCGCCTCCACTGCCGATATCTTAGATGCCCACCTTGTCCTGTGTGCTGGCCTCATTGATCAGTTCGGCACCGATGAGCAGAAGGAGCGATTCCTCCCACCCCTTGCCAAGGGGCAGAAGGTGGGCAGCTTCGCGGTCACCGAGCCAGATGCCGGATCTGACATCGGCAGCATTAAGACAGAGGCGCTCAGGGATGGTGATACCTATATCCTCAACGGACAGAAGACCTTTATCACCAATGGGGATGTGTGTGATACCGTGGTGGTGTTTGCGGGCATCCCCGAGCTCGCACCAAGGGGCATGACCGCCTTTGTGGTGGAGAAGGGAACAGCTGGCTTTACCAAGGGCAAGAAGTTCAACAAACTGGGCATGAGGGCTGCAACCAATGCGGAGCTATTCTTTGAGGACTGTCGGGTGCCAGTGGCCAATCGCCTCGGGCAAGAGGGAAGGGGCATGAGGATAGCCCTTGCCACCCTTGATCACGGCAGGATCGGTATTGCCGCCCAGGCAGTCGGTATTGCCCAGGCGGTGCTAGAGCGCTGCACCGAGTACTCAAAGAGCAGGGTCCAGTTCGGTGCCCCCATCTGCCACAACCAGGCCATTGCCTGGAAGCTGGCCGATATGGCAACCGAGATCGAGGCCGCCCGGCTCCTTGTCTACAAGGCAGCCTCCCTCGTTGACAGGGGGGAGCCCTTCTCCAAGAATGCCGCCATGGCAAAGCTGTATGCCTCTGAGCTCGCCATGAAGGCAGCCACCTGGGGCATCCAGATCTTCGGGGGCTACGGGTATATGATGGACTACCCTATGCAGCGCTACTTCCGCGATGCCAAACTGACTGAGATCTACGAGGGCACCTCGGAGGTCCAGCGTATGGTGATCTCAAGGGCTGTTCTGGGGTAGGCTAATCAAGTTGAGAAATACTGAGGGTCTGCCCCGCTTTTAGGAATTCCGCAAAATCCTCGGTTGAATAGTTGAAACTAAGTTCGGGAAGGGGAGGGGCCTCATATCTGGGTTCCATTTTATCTACTGGATACTTCTTTTCCTTTGGTGGTTCCTGGTAAGCTGCTATAGGGCAGGTGGCCGAGGTAAAGCCTATTCTGGCCCCATCTGAGTCATACACGATGTCATTGATGAACCAGCCAAGATGCCGACCGTTGAACCCATAGACATGGTAGCCATAAAGATAGGCAACCGGATGGCCATCCCAGAGGTAGATGGTCCTGTTTAGGTCATCGGAAATATAGGCTATAGGCTCGCCTTCTGAATTAAACAAGGCCTGTTCCATTCCTTACCCATTGTGGAACCACCCCATTTGCACCTTGAGGCCTCTACCAAAAACGCAAAGGACGCTACCTGAAAGGCTATGAAAAGGTAAAGATAACCTGACACCCATAGGCCTCCTAGTCTTCAGTAATGGTTGAGACTGGAAGCGCATCGACTACCTCAAGTCTTTTTCCTGCACCAATGAGAATACAACTATTCCCGTATGCCTTCTTAAATATCCTTCTGCACGCGTCACCAGAGCAATGAGAGGGTGCTACCTTTCTAACTCCTTCTCTTTTTAGCTCATTTGCGATGCTCCTTACCTGAGATTCGTTCATTCCGATTAGGTGAAACCCACCCAGTACCATATAGACCTTGCTCGAGGAGCCAAACATGACTTTGGCCTTTTTGACTATATTTACTATGCCTGGGTGGGCGCAACCTGTGATTACAATGAGCCCCTTTGTTGTCTTAATGACAAGGGATTGCTCTTTTATCCAGGTACCCAGTTCACCAGTGGAAAATACATTAGAGGTGATTTTCAGTGGCCCTCCTACCCCTACCGTTTTCGCACCTGCATTATTTATGGCATCCATGTAACTAAAGGGAAAGGAGTTCGGCATGTAGACAGTGACGTCCGGGTTTTTTTCCAAAAAACCAGGCAGACCACCGATATGGTCATAGTGAATGTGAGAGAGAACGACTATATCAATGCCTTTAGGATCGATGTCGAGCATTGCCATGTTTTTCAGAAGCACATGGCTCTCGCCTCCAACATCAAAGAGGATTGATCGTTCAGTTCCCTCAATAAAACAGGAAAAGCCCCACCTGGTCTCGAGCCCTCTTCTAAAGGGATTATTGTCATAGACTATGGTCAGGCTCAGGTCCTTAGATTCCGTAAAAGCAGGGGATAAAAGGGATAACAAGGACAGAAGAATAAGCGAAACAAGTCTAGCCATTTGGTTCTCTTCCGAGTCTTGATGGTTCGATATTATCGATAGATGCATCTGCTGTCAATTCCATCCGTCTTTGTCAATGTTGATGTGGCAAGCCATCCTTAAAAAAGAGATTGACGAGTTTCTATAATCTGGTCTATTAAACCAACTCTATATGTAAGGATTATTCGGGCAGAAAGGGTCTATGGAGCTCTTCAATCAGGTATACTACTTGACTTTGTTCGAGATTTCAAATATATAGACACAGATACTAGAAAGGAGGGAGATATGGCTGAAGTATCGAGAGAGCGATGGCTGAGTAGATCTTCTTTCGTCATGGCTGCCGTTGGCTCAGCAGTAGGACTGGGAAATGTATGGAGATTTCCCTTTGTTACGTATGCCAACGGTGGAGGCGCCTTTCTTATTCCTTACTTTGTGGCCCTGTTTACCGCGGGTATACCGTTAATGATGCTTGAGCTTGGCTTGGGTCTCAAATTGCAGGGGGCTCCTCCCCGGGCACTGGCTGGGGCTAACCCGAGGGCTGAATGGATAGGCTGGTGGGCTGCCCTTATTGCGTTTGTGATTACTACCTACTATGCAGTGGTAATGGCCTGGTGCTGGAATTATTTGTTCCATTCCTTTACCCTGGGGTGGGGCGCCGAGGCTGAGAAGTTCTTCTTCAATGATGTCCTGAAGTTGAGCTCTGGGCCGGGACACCTCTCTGAGCTTGTCTGGCCTGTTGTGATCGGCCTCCTCCTGACCTGGATTTCCGTATTCCTGATCCTCTTTAAGGGCCTGGGCAGAGTGGGGAGGGTGGTTATGGTTACTGTCCCCCTTCCCGTTATCCTCATTGTTATTTTGGTGATAAGGGGCATTACCCTTCCAGGTGCTGCAAATGGCCTCAATTTCTATCTGGCACCTGATTTTTCAAAAATTCTCAATCCCAAGGTCTGGTTGGCGGCATACAGTCAGGTCTTCTTTTCCCTTTCTCTGGCTATGGGCATTATGATAACCTACGCAAGTTATCTTCCCAGGAAGAGCGACATAACCAATAACGCCTTTATCATAAGCCTCGCCGATGCTGGAACGAGTTTCCTGGCGGGTTTTGCAATCTTCAGTACCCTTGGGTACCTTGCATTGGTTACCCAATCCGATGTATCAAAGGTAGCCGCAGGCGGGCCTAGCCTCGCCTTTGGCACGATCCCCGTAGCCATATCCAAGCTACCCTTTGCAGCCAACATTTTCGGCATCATTTTCTTTCTCACTCTCCTCTCATTGGGTATCGATTCACTCTTTTCCCTGGTTGAGTGCAATTTAGGGTCAGTTCTGGATAGATGGGGTATTACCAGAAGAAGGGCCACATTCTTCATCTGTCTCGTGGCATTTTTGGTCGGGTTCTTGTTTTCCACTGGTGGTGGCCTCTATTGGCTGGATATCGTTGACCACTGGATAAACAACTACGGGCTTGTGCCCGTGGGACTCGCTGAGGTCATCGTTATTGGCTGGATATTTAAGGCAAGCCGTTTTAGGGAGATGATCAATGAGACCTCTGAGGTAAAGGCAGGAAAGTGGTGGGATTTTATGATCAAGTTTGTTACTCCTTTCATATTAATTGTTAGCCTTGTATTCAGCTTTTACCAAGAAATGCAGAAGCCCTACGGAGGGTATCCGGTGTGGGGTACTTTTTGTGGTGGCTGGCTGATCGTTATCGGCGTTGTCATCGTCTCATTTCTGCTTATGAGGTGGGGGAAGTCGATGGATAAGAACCTGGATGTTTAATGGAGGGAAATTATGTCTATCGGTGCGTGGATAATGTTGGTCTTCGGCTGTGCTGTTTTGTATGGCGGTTTGTACTGGAGTATTAGGATTGCCTTGAAAAAGTGACTCCTTAGTGCCGAACCAAGAGGTGCCGGGAACATCGGGGCCTCATTAAGCTCGGCCATGTAAGGCTTCGAGCTTTTATCAGTGTGCATGGATTTAGAGAAAGCTAGGCCACTAATATGAACATGATGTATTAAGGGGGGTATAAAATGAAAAACGTCAGCATTGTAGTTTTGGCACTCCTTGTGGTGGCAGCAGTCGTCTCTGGATTCATATTCTACGGCAAATACCTTGATATGAAAGATGCAGTTGGAGCCAGCAATGAGAAATTATCGGACCTCAATGAAAAAGTTGCCCAATTACAAGATGAGAACTCTCTGCTTAAGGATCAGATCAGTGAGAGTGCCCACCGACTCAAGGAGCTTGAAGATCCAAGGTTGCGTATCGCTCAGCTTGAGGATGTAATAGAGGCAAAGGATCATACTATTTCCAGCTTAGGCGAAAAGATCTCCCGCTTACAAGACGACAACGCACAACTGAACAATCAGATCATTGAAAATGCTCAACGCCTGAAGGAGCTTGAAGATCCAGGGTCGCGTATCGCTCAGCTTGAGGATGCAATGGAGGCAAAGGAGGAGGCCATTTCCGGGTTAGATGAGACGGTTGCCCAATTGCGCGAGGAGAACGCCCGGCTCAGCGAGCAGATCGGCGAAAGTGCTGAACGCCTCAAGGAGCTTGAAGGCGCAAAGTTGCGGGTCTCACAGCTTGAGGATGAAATTAAGGTAAAGGATCAGGCGTTTTCCAGGTTAGATGAAAAGGTCCGGAAACTGGAACAGGGCTCGAAAGAGGAGAAAAAGATCGGGGAGTCCCTCAGGAGAGAGCTTTCGTCAAAGGATTCCATGGTGGCTGCGCTGCGGGAAAAATTACGAGGGGCGGAGTCCGTGGCTAAGGCCAGGATAGAGGAGTTGAAATCCGCCTATGAATCGCTTATCTCTCAGCTGAAAAAGCAGCTCAAAGATAAGGAGATGACCATAGGGAAGTTCGAGGAAAAACTCTCCATCACCTTTGTTGATAAGATCCTCTTCGATTTTGGCAGCGCAAAGATTAGGTCTGAAGGGAGAGGTGTCCTGACAAGGGTTGGGAACAGCTTGAAAAATGTTCATGGGATGAAGATCAGGGTCGTAGGGCATACTGACGACAGGTCTATCAAGGAAGAATATCTATGGAAGTTCCCGTCAAACTGGGAGCTCTCTTCTGCGAGGGCTTCTGCTGTTGCTCGTTTTCTCCAAGGAGAAAGCGGTCTTGATCCTGAGAGCTTTGAGGTAGTCGGTAGGTCTTTCTATGAGCCAGTTGCCAGCAATGAAACTAAGGAAGGACGTGCTCAGAACAGGAGGGTTGAGGTCATAATTGCACCTAAGGTGGAAGAACAATGAAAATGGTCTCGCCTCTTAAGGATGATTCGTTCTGGCCTTTGCGGGGGGATTCATCAGTATAGATAAAGGAAAGCGGATGGGAGATCAGATCTTGCTAAAGAATTCCTGCACCTCTTTAATTATGGCGAGTTTGGTATCTAGGGATGCATCCTGCTCAAATAAGAATTCCAGCAGAAATATCATCTTATAATCCACTGCAGAGGTCTCATATGCCTGGAAGGAGGTTACCTTAACATCTTTCAGTTTATTATAATCCTCTCTCTTAAATAACTCGGTTTTTCTCAAAATAAGATTGATTGCCTCTTTGGCATCATCAGTATTCTCCAACACAATCTCAATCCCATCCAGCTTTTTTACTGCCTTCACGATCTTTTCGCTTTCGACCTTGACTTTCATTTTGCCCTCTTTAAGGCTGACCCGGTTAGATAACTTGTTTCACCCTTTGCCTGACTGAAGCCCTGCCATAAATACTGACCTGAAATCATCCACTTGTCAAGGGTTTCTGAGCAGGCAATTAAGGCGTAGTTAAGACTGACGTCCGGGGATCCTATAATAGGTGCTCTTGTTGAGGGCAGGGGGAAAAGGAGGTGCATCCCTTGGAGCAAAATACCTTGACAGGGGGTAGAAAAACGGTAATTTTTACACCCAATTGAATCATGCTCCAAGCGTAATACATTTCTTAATCATGGGAGTATTTCAGTAGCACATGAAGGGTCATAAGGATGAGTATTTGTAAGTGATGTCTCAGAGGGGGGAAGTCATGATAATCATCGCTGAGAGAATAAACTCATCTCGCAAGCCGATTGCCCAGGCCATAGCATCAAATGACGCGGATTTCATCCAAAATGAAGCGATGGCCCAGGCCCAGGCCGGGAGCGACTACATTGATGTCAACGCCGGAAGCTTTATCGGAGAGGAGGCGAGGCGTCTAAAGTGGTTAATTGAGGTGGTTCAGGATGTTACGGATCATCCCCTGTGTATTGATAGTCCAGATCCCGGGGTCATTAAGTCGGTGCTCCCTGTGGTAAAGACGACTCCCATGATCAATTCCATTACCCTGGAGCCATATCGTTTGGAGGGCATCCTTCCGCTGGTTTTGGAATATAAATCTAAGGTCGTAGCGCTCTGCCAGGCAGAGACCTCCATGGCTCAGACCACAGAGGAAAAGGTAACGATGGCATGCCAGTTAGTTGAGAAAGTTACTACTGCAGGTGTGCCCCTCGATGACTTATATATAGATCCTCTTGTGTACCCTATCTCGACTAATACCGAATCTGCCCTCTCCACACTGGATGCGATTGAACAGATCATGAAGCGGTTCCCTGGAGTTCACACCACATGCGGCCTGACGAATATTTCATACGGGCTTCCAAATAGAAAGCTTGCCAATCGAACCTTCCTTGTGGCGGCAATAAGCCGTGGACTCGACTCGGCCATAATCGATCCGACCGATAGAGGGCTTTATGGATCTCTTAAGGCTGCTCTCATGGTCGTCGGCAAGGACAAATTCTGTATGGAATATCTCACGGCCTTTAGAGGAGGAAGGCTGGAATGACAACTTGGAGAGATCTCAGATTTCGATAACTGTACCCACCCCAGCTTTAATGTACTTTTCTGGATAAAGCGAGCTTATTTCTGACTTGAACTGAGTACAATGAGCTGGGCAGATCAGTTCAAGGTCTTCGATCACATTGAAATCCCTGAATCCATGCAATCCTCCGATAAGGGCCAGGGGTTTTCCGAACTGGGATGCCCCTTCGAGAATAGTCCGTACTCCCGGGTGGGAGCACCCAGCAATCACAACCAGTCCTCTTTGTGTCTTGACGTAAAGAGATTGTTCTATTCCCTTGAGTTCGCCAGTTAGAAAGATGTCTCCCCGGATCTCAGTGGGCTGGTTTACAACGATAAACCCTTCCCCAGCCATACCTCTATGCGCTGATGGGACATAAACGGCGACTGGGTTTATATCGAGGAGATCCGATAGCCCCCCTGTGTGGTCCGAGTGGTAGTGGGAGATCACAATCTCCTCGATCTCCCTTGGGTCTATTTCAAGCTTTTTCATATTGTGAAGAAGTATAGACCCATTTGCACCAGTATCGAAGAGGACGTTCTTGCCAAAGACCTCGACAAGGCAGGAGAAGCCCCAATCTGGCCTGAGGCCTGGTTTTGATACCTCGTTGTCGTAGACAATGGTGATTTTCATCCCACCGCCTTTCTGGAAAAGGCCGTGTCGACTCTTATCGACTGTTACACCCAGGGGCATCCATTCCAGGTGTGACTTTCCTTGCTCTTCAAAATATCCAAAGGCGACGGATTTATGTCATCGTTAGATTTGAACCCATCTAGGATGTCTTGTCAAGGGAGCTCAACCTCAATTTTATATCGAGGACAGGGCTTCCATTGATGGCGTCCAGTCCTTGGACATAAAGCGTTGTTCCTTCTACCTTGACCAACTTCACATCTTGAATGCCAATCCTTGAAAGTCTATATGGAGTCCTTGAGGCAAAAACTCCAACCTCCTTTCCATCAAGCCCTCTTTTAAAGGTCGATTTCACGTATTTTGTCTCGTGGAAGTAATAAACAATAGTTATGAACCGCTCCTCTTCTAGCTTGTGCATAAAACGTTTTTGTGACGGAATCACGTCAATGCAGGATATGCCTCCAGCCCCTTTCAGGCTAAAATCCTTCTCGTTTCTGCTTAACCTGTTTCTGACTTTGCCAATGGGATAGATTTTAAATGGTTTTGTCTGACCATATATACAGGTCGGACAAACGGGCTTTTCATCAATAAATAGGATCTTTTCCCTTTCAACTGCTTTCCCACACTCAGTGCACTGGCAAACCTCTTTTCTCATAAATACTCCTCGCTACCTCCTATTAGAATTTTTCATTCATTTGAGTTTGATATTACCAAATGGGCTTACGGCTGTTTGAAGGCATTGAAACCTTGTAGCCTCTGTAGCCCTCATGGATCGAGTTCCTGCTATGAAACATCGTCGAGATCAGAGTTTTTCCTCAAAAGGGAGAGAATTTCCCGTATCTCTTCCAGATACGCTCCAGGTGCACTGATGTAGCCCCATCCTTTCTGAGTCTGGTACAGACCGTTGTAAGCAGTGTCATAGTAGGATATAATGAGATGGGGGATATTCCGTTCATTGAGTACGGAATCTAAAAGACGAGCCTCAATCTCGTTTTCCAGAGTCGTTACCTTTTCGTATTCTTCCCTCACTACCACTCAAGATCCTCAACAAAGCCCTACCCACAGGTGAATCAGATCATACTCCTAGTGAGGCGGGGATATATTGAAAAGAACCAGGTTGATTCTCTATTAGAATATCATACATGGACATACAAGGCCATTTGTCTTTACATTCATGCTCAGGGTGTTGTATGAAGTTACTGAATAGTGAGATCAAAAGGAGGGGAATATATGAAGATTACTTTGAGTGTAATTAAGGCTGATATAGGGAGCGTTGGAGGTCACCTTAAGCCAAGCCGTCAATTGCTCGAAGGGGCTGGAGCATTTGTCGATAATAATGGCAGGGGCCTGGTAGATGACTTCTATGTGAGTCACACCGGTGATGATATAGCCTTGCTCTTTGTTCATCAAAAGGGGCCGGAAAATGAGGATGTTCACAAACTGGCCTGGGATGCCTTTCTAGATGGAACCAAGGTGGCTAAAGAACAAGGGCTATATGGGGCCGGCCAAGACCTCCTGAAGGATGCCTTCTCTGGAACTGTAGTAGGCATGGGGCCTGCTGTTGCGGAGATGGAGATCGATGAGCGACCCAGTGAGCCTTTTCTCTTCTTTGCTGCAGACAAAACCGATCCAGGTGCCTATAATTTACCCGCGTTTCTTGCCTTTGCTGACCCTATGTTTTGTCCCGGCCTTATGTTAAGCCCAAAGATGGGGAAGGGTTTCAAGTTCAATATCATGGATGTTGAATATACAGAAGGGAACAGGCTCATAGAATTGAATGCCCCAGAGGATATGTACGATATTGCCTCCCTTTTGCGGGACAACGAGAGGTTTGTGATCGAGAAGATCTATTCCCGGGAGACCGGAGAGATAGCTGCTTCGGTAAGTACCTCACGTCTCCGCAACATAGCGGGAAAGTATGTAGGTAAGGATGACCCCGTGATGCTCGTAAGGGTGCAGGGGAGCTTTCCTGCTACAGGCGAGATCCTTGCTCCCTATACCATTGGCCACTATGTGGCTGGCTTTATGAGGGGAAGCCATACAGGACCGCTTATGCCTGTTACGGTTAACTCCCCAGTTTCTTACTTTGATGGTCCCCCGCTGGTCTCATGCCATGCCTTTTGTGTCCATGAGTGCAAGCTCAGCGAGCCAGTGGATTGCTTTGATCACCCATTCTGGGATTATGTGAGGCAGAAGGTTGCAGGGAAGGCCATTGAGATGAGAGAACAGGGATTTTCAGGGGCTGCCATGCTTCCTTACAGTGAATTGGAGTATGGGGGAATTGTAGAGAGGATGGAGAAATTGGACAAACTCTTCAAGATTAGGACCTAGCGAAGATGTGGACACCATTTAGAGAGTATCAGCATGGTAAGATGTGCCTTTTGCAACCGAGAGATAGAATTTGAGGGCAGAGTGTCCCGCAGTGATACCTGTCCCCATTGCAGTCGCGATCTCCACTGTTGCCTGCAGTGCAAATTCTATGACCCTGGGTCATATAATGAGTGTAAGGAGGTAGTGGCAGAGAGGGTCGTCGACAAGGAAAGGGAGAACTTTTGCGACTATTTTATCTTAAAGGGGGCAGAGGAGAGCAGGTCCGAAAGAACGGCAGCAACAAAACGGGCCCTCGAGGACCTCTTTAAGAGAAAATAGGATCAAATCAATGAAGTGAGGCTTCATCTGTCTTTTTTCACAGGAACTGCCACCACAAATCAATTATCGGCTCTGCTGCCAACTCTTTCCCATCCTTAACTTCATAGACCTCAGAGGTAGATACGGTTTCAACGTCCCTGATATCCGTTTCGTATACTCTACTCGAGTACGCAGGGGTCTTGAATTACTGGAGTTTCCTTAATCTTTGGAGAAAACCGTTGTCCTTGAGCGTAAATTGCTGGAGAGGTGGGGTATACCCATCGAGGGTGAGCTGGAAGGGGTAAGTATTCCCCGCCTGCAAGCCCCGAAAGGGTCACGTCGAAAGCAGGGGAAGCGAAAGGACAAGGGTTTTCGCTAATGAAAAATAGAGTTTGCCATATAATGAACAGGTTATGGAAATACACCCTATAAAACTCGGGAAACTGCAGTCTTGAATTATCCTTGATTCAGGATAACGGATGATCTAAGATGGCGTAAAATTTTCGGGAGCAAGATAAGCATTGGATAATCTCATCAGGATATTACGTTCCTTCGGTGAAGGCGAAGAGGACAAGGCGTTTACAGACAGCTTTGTAGATCTTCTTAAGAACAGGGTGATGACTAATGTCGAGAGGATGTACGAGGTTGGCCTCAAATTCCAAAATAATCGGGTTATTTTCCCACCTCCGTGGGACTCTCTCTATGCCGGTTTAAAAGAAATAGGTTTCTTTAAGCGCTTTATTCCCGTTGACTACGGTGGAAGCGGTGCGAGCGAAGAAAGTATCTATTTTATTATGGAACTCCTGGGGTACACATGCCCCAGCCTTGGAATTATCTTCGTGGCGCATGGACGCGCAGTGGATGTTATCCTTGCTGGAAGGGATGAGGCATTGAAAGATAAACTCCTCAGGAGATTGGGGGATGGGGACTTTGGGGCTATTGCCATGACCGAGGAGAGGGCAGGTACCGATGTGAGCGCCGTTGAATTCTCCGCAACACGAAAGGGGGATTATTACGTGTTTAACGGCGAGAAGATCTTTATATCTAACGCGGGCCTCGCCGGTGTCTACACAATCCTCGTCAACACAAAGGGACAGAAAGGGGCCAGATCCCTGAGCGTCTTTGCAGTTGAGGATGAAATAGAGGGATTCAGGGTAGACCTTTTACCTGAAAAAGATGGGTTGAAGATCCTTCCCACAGGGAAGATCATCTATGAGAATTGCCTTATTCCGAGGGAAAATTTGATTGGAGATGAGGGCAAGGGCTTACTTCTAGCCCTCGATGCGATAGACAGGGGCAGGATACTGCTGGCTGGGATAGCCTGTGGTATTGCCTGCCGGATCTTGGATGAAATATTCGAATATTCCCGAAAGAGGATCCAATTCGATCACCCTCTCACCAGCAGTCAGGATATCAGCTTCAAGATGGCTGATATGTATACGCAAATCAATGCTGCACGGGGGTTGTGCTTCCACGCCTTAAAGCAGGTCCATAGCCCATATTACAGAAGTGCTTCGTCCCAGGCAAAGCTTTTTGCTACTCAGATGGTGATGTCTGTGGCCCAAGTGGGGCTGATGATCATGGGAGGGAGGGGATATTTTAGGAACAATATCATTAGCTTGCTCAGTGCGGATGCGAGGGGAATGGAGTATCTGGAAGGGACTTCAAGCATTCAGAAGATGATCATCTCAAGGGAGCTCTTCAAGGGCTATACGTGAGGCCAGAGATCTCCTTGAGAAGGGATTTATGTAAATTGTACCAAAATTTACGAGGTCTTGTTCGGTCAACATCAACGTGGGAGTTTCAGTCATGGCATATTTGAGATTGATTGGCTTAGGCATCGGCTTCTGTCTGGTTCTCATTCCAGGGGATCCTTTGACAGGCCAGGCATATGAGGATTCTCAGTGCTTTAAGTGTCACACCAGTGCCAAGCAATTAATACAGATAACCAGAGAGATAGCTGAGGCCAGACCTGCTCTTAAATCCGCAGAAACAGAAGGTGAGGGGTGAGGCGGCGCTGTGGAGCAGTTGGCCCCACACGAGAAGATCTTTGTTGACAGTGAGATCCTGGAGGATGAGAACCACGGGGAGATAGCATGCCATGAGTGCCACGGCGGCAACCCCGATGACCCCGACTGGAAGACTGCCCACGAGGGTGTTGTGAAAGATCCCACCTATCCTGATGCCACCACAGCCTGTGGTGACTGCCATGATGAGATCAATGAGAACTACCAGAACAGTCTTCACGTCACCCTAAAGCCCTATAGAGTAACAATCGGTAAAAGGGCCAACACGAATCCGGTCATCCGCGACAAAGTGGAACGGGCAATGGACAACCATTGTTATTACTGTCACAGCAGTTGTGGCCAGTGTCACATCAGCAGGCCGAATTCGGTTGATGGTGGATTTTTGGATGGGCACCTGTTTCAGGGGAAACCCCCCGTGCAAGAAGTCTGTACTGCGTGCCACGGGAGTCGCATACAGAAAGAATATTTTGGTGAGCACGAAGGGCTTCGGCCTGACGTGCACCGGGAAAAGTACATGAAATGTGACAAGTGCCATACTGGAGAGGAGATGCATGGGGACGGGAAGGAGTACGCAAACAGGTACGGGGTGGAAAATGGCCCGAAGTGCGTCGATTGCCACAAGGGGATCTATGACAGAGCTGCAAAGAACGTAATAACGCATAGGATTCATAAGGGCGACGTGAGCTGCCATGTGTGCCATTCCCAGCCGTATAACAATTGCTCATCGTGTCATGTGGGAAAAGATAGAAATGATCTCCCCTTTTATAAAACAAAGGCCTCATGGTTCGATTTCAAGATTGGGCTTAATCCATTGAAATCAGAGACCAGACCTGAGAAATTTGTAACTTTGAGGCATAACCCTGTTAACAGGGAAATATTTGACTTTTACGTAAAGGACGGCCTGAGCGGCTTTGACAACGTGCCTACATGGAAGCTTGCAACGCCCCATAATATCAGAAGAAAGACGCCTCAGAATTCGAGCTGCAATTCCTGCCACGGAAATGAATCCCTTTTCCTGTTGGAGAAGGACGTAGAGGATAAAGAAAGAGAGGCAAACAAGGATATTATAGTTCCTGCTAAATTGATTCCAAGGAAACAGAAATGGCAGCCAAAATAGGGTTTCGAGGGATAAGGAGTTTAGGGAGGGGATAGAGGATTTTCTCTATGAGGTACCTTTGAGTAGTGATTAAAAACTAACAGTAAGGAGGAGCTCTCATGAGAAGGAAGAATCTGATTTTTGTAGTTGCCATTATGATTGGCGTTGCCTTTGCCTTTAATGCGCCCAGGGCATTGGCTGAGGATATGACAGCTGATGATTTCAAGAAGGAGGCGCTCAAGCATATCACTACAATCACTCTATCTGAGGCTAAGGCATTGCTCGATAAAGGCGGATTTACATTTCTCGATGTCAGGACGGAAAAGGAGTTTAAGAAGGGACATATACCCGGGGCTGTTAATTTTCCCAGGGGTAAACTTGAGTTTGGGATTGACAAAAAGATCCCTGATAAGAATACATCAATTGTTGTGTATTGCAAAACGGGTGGTAGGTCTGCGCTTGCAACCTATACCCTTGTTAAGATGGGCTATAAAAATCTGAAAAACATGGATGGCGGCTGGAAGGCCTGGACAAAGGCAGGCTACCCGGTCGAGTAAGAGAACCAGTAATGGTTGGCTTTTTAGCATCTTGAAGTTAGACATAGTGGCCAAGGAGCGGGAATTCAATATCAATCACTGTTAAGTTGAGAGGTCAGGGATCACATCGTGATCTGTGGTTCGTGCAAACCACGATGTGATCCCTTGTTTTACCGTTTTATAACCCGCTCAAAGAAGGCGGGAGAATTTCGGGAACATTGCCTCAGAAGGGAAGGAGACAGGAGGTGTCCGTCGTATCGATCGTCAGGCTTGAAAACGATGATGTGGAAAGTGCCGTCAGAAAGGCCGTTGCATTGAGTCAGGCTTTTGAGTCGGCGGAATGGGGAAGCTCAACGGTTCTCATCAAGCCCAATGTGGTAAAGCCCCTGAGATCGGGTTCGGGAATAGTGACCGATGCACGTCTTATCGAGGCGGTAACTAAAATGGTCATAGAGAGAAATCCGAGGAGTGTCGTAATCGGAGAAGGCTCCTCAGTGGGATATGATTTTCCAGATCGCATGGACTCCATGGACTCTATGGAAGTAGCGGGTGTCTTGGAGGTTGCGCGAAAGTGCGGGGTGGAAGTCGTTGACCTCAATCGTGATGAGCAAGTAGAGGTGAAGGTGCCCGATGCTTTTGTGATGGATGCCTTTGCGATTGCCAAGACAGCGTGGGAAGCAGATGTAATCATCTCCATGCCCGTTATCAAAACGCACGTGCGAACGGGAATCACCTGTGGGCTCAAGAACATGAAGGGTGTGTTGCCCGGTAAAGAGAAAAAGCGGACTCATCAATCTGGATTAGACAGAGCAATCGTGGATCTGAACCGTATAGTAAAGCCAAAGATAACCGTGGTTGATGGTATTAGCGGGGCACAGGGCACTAATTCTGATGAGGCCGACAGGGTGGCCCTAAACTTGGTTCTTGCTGGAAATGATGTGGTGGCCGTGGACGCAGTGTGTGCCTCTGTCGCGGGATTTGATCCTAGAGAGATCCTGCATGTGCAGCTGGCAGCCGAGGCAAGGCTTGGCACTGCTGACCTGAATCTCATCGAGGTCCGGGGTGCGCAAATTGAAGCCGTCAGACATCCATTCATCCCATATCTGCAGGCCGCACAGCACCTATACGGTGGTGCAAACATTATTGAGAAGGACGCCTGCACCGGATGCATGGGGGAACTGGTTAGCACCTTTGTGTATCTGAAAAGAGCGGGATTCAGTGATAAACTGGCAAATTTGACATTAATCATGGGAAATCCCGGCAAGGTTCATTCCTTATGTGAAGCCCCTGTTGTGGTTGGCCGGTGCGCTCAGGAATATCGGCATTTGGGTGTTTTCGTGCCAGGATGCCCGCCACACGGTACGAAGATTACCGATGGGGTGTGCGAGGCGTTGCGGATAGATCAAGAGACCGTGCACCGCTCCATTGCCGAATTGCATAGCCTTTAAGGGATTGACCTTGAGTGACCTATTGGGATCAATGTGTCTCCCTCGTGCTGCGAATACCTAAGCTTTGATTACCTACGTCCAATGGCTCTCATGCCCTAAGGGGTCGATACCAGTGTTAAAGAAAGTCTTCTCCTTTTTTGATAGGATACTAGATAGGATTTTCTCGGTAATAGGGGCAGTTGCCTTTTCACAGATTCCCGAGTTTATCCAGCAGTATATCCAGCGATTAGGTGGACATGTTGACGAAGCACAATATCAGGTTGAGTTAATAAGAGAGGCGGCCCAATCGTCAGGTCACACATTGGATAGCTACATCGAGCTATTCATCCCCCATACAGACCCAAGTGTAGTACAGCAGGGACAGCTGATTCAAAGAACGATTGAGAGGGCGAGGGAATTAGCGGAGGCCCTACAGGCTATCAAAGAGGCCTCTGTTTTTACGAGGCCTTTTGTCTTCTTAGCAGACATCAAGTATCCCATTGCAAAGGCCACCTTAGAGGATTTTCAACCCGCTCTGCCCCTAAGCCTAGAAAGCCTAATTTATGCCTTTATCGGTCTTTTTTTGGCTTTGGCCTTTTACCAGTTCGTTCTGAAGCTTCCAATCAGGCTTATCGAAAGAAAAAGGGCACCTCTAGCGGCTGTCACAGGAGATGCTACTAAATCTTGAATCAAATGTGCCGAATGGGAAGTCTCTTTAGCAAATGCGCGGTAAAAGCTCGCCACTTAACGGTTCGAGAAGTCTGTGACCTCCTATCCCGGTTTTGAGAAGGACCCTTCCGGGGTTCTCTTCCACAGTCCTGCCAATTATCATTGCCTCCCTGCCCAGAGGGTTTTCCCTCATCGCCTCGAGCACTCTTTCTGCTTCGCTTTGAGGGACAAGGGCAACGAGCTTTCCTTCATTGGCGAGATAGTAAGGGTCAAATCCGAGCAGGTCACAAACCCCTCTTACCTCTTCCCTCACCTTTACCCTTTCCTCCTCTATCACAATGCCCACCCTTGAGGCATTTGCGACCTCCCAGAGGACAGTGGCAAGACCTCCCCTGGTTGGGTCCCTGAGGACGTGGATCTTGGTGCTGGCATCGAGCATCTCCTTAACCAGACAATGTAATGATGCACAGTCACTTCGCAAATCCGTCTGGAACTGGAACCCCTCCCGTTGAGAAAGTACGGCAGTACTGTGGTCCCCAATGCTCCCGCTCAATAGGACAAGGTCCCCGAGTTGCCCGTTTCTTCCTGAGATATCCACCCCCCCTCGGATGTACCCTATTCCGGTGGTATTGATGAAGAGCTGATCGGCTTCACCCTTCTCCACCACCTTGGTATCGCCGGTCACAATCTTTACCCCTGTGTGCTTTGCAGCCTGGGTTATGGAATCAACTATGTCCCGGAGAGCGTCTAGGGAGAAGCCCTCTTCAATAATGAAGGAGATGCTGATGTACTTAGCAGAGGCCCCTGCCATGGCCAGGTCGTTCACTGTGCCATAGATGGCGAGCTTTCCGATATCTCCTCCCGGAAAAAACAGCGGCTTTACCGTATATGAGTCGGTAGAGAAGGCGAGGCGTGCTTCAACTGGATCTAACCGGGCAGAGTCGTCGAGTTCGCCAAGGACAGGGTTTTCAAATGCCGAGAGGAAAAGCCCTTTTATCAATTCATAGGAAAGCTTTCCGCCACTACCGTGAGCCAGAAGTATCTTTTCCCTGCCCATCCTTACTCACTCCTGGGGTTATACTTATAATAGGCTGCACAGGTACCTTCACTGGAGACCATGCAGGGACCCACAGGATCCTCCGGGTTACACCTCTCTCCAAAGAGCTTACATTCAAACGGTTCTTTTATCCCCCTCAGGATCTCCCCACAGATGCAGCCTTGGGGTTCACGGCTGTCTTCTATCTGAAGCTCGAGGTTCTTCAGGGCATCAAACCTCTCATATTTCCCCCGCAGCTTAAGACCACTACCCGGGATCATACCCAGGCCTCGCCACTGTGCATCACAGACCTCGAACACTTCCCCTAGCAGCTTAGAGGCGGTGGGGTTCCCCTCCTCTCGTACTGCTCTTGAATACTGGATTTCAACCCCGCACCTACCCTCTCTCCGCTGCAAAATGAGCATATAGATGGCCTGCAACACATCCAACGGCTCAAAGCCCGTAACCACACAGGGGATGCGATAGTTCTGCGCGATGAATTGATAGGGCCTTGAACCAATGATCGCACTCACATGTCCAGGACAGATAAAACCATCGATATTTATCTCCCCCATTTCTAACAGTGCCTTCATCGCTGGAGGGATGAGTTTATGAATACAGAAGACAAGGAAGTTCTCGAGCCCCTGTTTATGGGCCTCCAAGATGGAAGATGCGATGGTCGGGGCCGTGGTCTCAAATCCGATAGCCAGAAGGATAACCTTTTTGTCGGGATTTGCCTTCGCGCTCTTTACCGCATCCATGGCGGAGTAAACCATCCGTATATCTCTTCCGCCCGCACGCTCTTTTTGTAGATTGGACGAGGTCCCGGGGACATTCATCATATCACCGAAGGAGGCCAATATTACACCCTGGTGCCTCGCCATCGCAATGGCCTTATCGAGATCCTGGTTGGAGGTAACACATACCGGGCATCCAGGGCCTGAGATCAGGTTTGTCTCGTCGGCAAGCAATTGCTTGATACCGTTGCGGAGTATGGTCACCGTATGGGTACCACACACCTCCATCAGGTTAAGCCTCCCTGAAGAGGTCTGGGCAATCCTCCTGACCAGGGCCTCGGCCAATCTTCGGTCTCTGAACTCATCCAGATACTTCAATTAGCTCTTCCAGGAGTTTAAGGGTTTCCCTCGCCTCTCCTTCATCCATCTTCTGGATGGCAAAGCCGGCATGTAAAAGGACATAGTCACCAACCTTTGCATCGGGGACCAGTTGAAGCCCGATCTCCTTGCGCACCCCGCCGAATTCAACCACTGCATTGGTGCCCTTTATTTCAATTACCCTCGTTGGGATGGCTAAGCACAATTTCGGGATCCCCCAGCTTTCTCTCGATGGGCTGCTATCGCTGCCTGTCCGAGGGAGATACCCCCATCGTTGGTTGGAACCTTCTTATGGAAGAAGGTTTCGAAGTGGTGTCTTCTCAGTAGATCCACGGTTTGCTCGATTAGGACCCTGTTCTGAAATACGCCTCCGCTCAGGACAACCCTATTTAACCCTTCTCTATCTCTCACCCTGTTGCAGACGCCGAGTATAAAATCAGAGACCGTATTATGAAACTTAGCAGAGATTCCCGCAGCCGGTATCTGGTTTTGTAGGTCCGTTACTATATCACCAATTATTGGGAGAGTATTTACAATTAATTGACCGTTTTCCTCGTAGATCTCCCATCTATACTTCCCCTCAACCCTACTATCAGCTATCATCTCCAGTTCAACTGCCGCCTGCCCTTCATAGGTGATAGTGTCCCTCACGCCGATCAGAGATGAGACTGCATCGAACAGCCTGCCGCAGCTTGAGGTCAGGGGGGCGTTAACCTTTCTCTCAATCTGTCTTAAGATTATATTTACCTCTTGCCTCTCCACCCGTGAGGGTAGCTCCAATCCCATATCGAGAAACCCTTCTGCGAACGCGCAGTAAAGGAAACCGAGGGCCATGCGGTAGGGGTTCTTGATGGCCGCATCTGCCCCCGGCATCGGGATGTATCTCAGGTGGGCAAAGCGCGAGAAATCCGAATAGTCCGCAATAAGAAACTCACCTCCCCAGATACGTCCATCCGTGCCATATCCCGTGCCATCAAAGGCAACACCGATAACCTTTCCCTCAACCTCATTTTCTGCCATGCAACTGGCGATATGGGCATGGTGATGCTGAATAGGGATCAGTGAGCAATCAGCAGTGGCCATCGAACAATAATCGTGGGCATAGAGGGTGGAGAGGTAGTCAGGGTGGAGGTCGCAGGCAATCAGCTTAGGTTCAATGCGAAAAAACCCCTTATAGTGACAAATAGTATCCTGAAAGAATTCATTGGCCTCCATATTTTCCAGATCCCCGATATGCTGACTGATGAAGTAGAAATTGCCTTTGCAGAGACAGAAGGTGTTTTTCAGCTCTGCACCACAGGCCAAGATACCTGGAGAAGGGGTCTTCAAATAGAGCGGATGAGGGGCAAAGCCCCGTGATCTCCTGATTGCCACCTCCTCATCGAATAATGCGGTTGCTACTGAATCATCACATCGTATGTGGATCTCTCGGTCGTGCATCAGGATGAAATCGGCTAAGGACCACAGCTTTTCCAGGGCCTCCTCATTGGTCATGGTAATGGGCTCTTCGCTGAAGTTTGCACTTGTCATTATCAAGGCCAAGAAACGATTCTCCGCCGGCAGTAGATGGCCATCAACTGACAAGGGACGTTTAAAAAGGAGGTAGTGCAGAGGAGTATAGGGGAGCATTACCCCCATATAGTTGTTGTTTGGAGCCACCTGAGGAGCGATGGGGGAGTCAGCTCTTCTCTTTAGAAGCACGATGGGCCTTCTGGGGCCTGAAAGCATCTCTTCTTCACGAGGGCTCACATGGCAGTAGCCTTTGATCGACTCTATAGCGGCGGACATCACTGCAAAGGGCTTGAAAGTCCTGAATTTCCTCCTCCGCAGCTCTCGTATGGCCGCCCCATCTTCAGCATCGCAGGCAAGGTGAAATCCCCCCAGACCCTTGATAGCCACGATCCTTCCTTGCCTAAGCAATTTTATGGTCTCGGCAATGGGCTCTACCCCGGTCATCGGCCCAGAAGAACTCCAGAGTTCCAACTTTGGTCCACAGTGAGGACAGGCATTGGGTTGGGCATGGAAGCGACGGTTTCGTGGATCATCATACTCCCTTTGACAGGAAGGGCACATGGTGAACTTGGACATAGTGGTTTTTTCTCGATCATAGGGGATATCCTGGGTGATGGTGAAACGAGGGCCGCAGTTGGTACAATTGATGAATGGGTAGAGGTACCTTCTGTCCTCGGGGTCCATAAGCTCCCTGAGACAATCCCCACAGATTGAGATGTCCGGTGATACCGGGACGAATAGGCGTTGTTTTTCCCGACTTTCCCTGATCTCAAAGTCTCGATATCCCAGAAGTGGAAGGCTATCTCGGACCTCCATATTTAGTATATGGGCCATGGGGGGATGGTTTTCTCGGATATCCGCAATAAACCCCTTTAGAGCTGTCTCATCTCCCTCTACCTCTATCTCGACCCCTCCGGAATAGTTGTAGACCCAGCCTTTCAGCCCGTATCTATGGGCGAGGTTATAGATGAACGGGCGGAATCCCACCCCCTGGACTATCCCGTTAATCTTAATAGAGAATCGTATTCTACCGTTCACCTCAATTCATCCCTTTATTGCCTTTAGGGTTACTTCACCACAATCGATAGAAAAGTGCCTGCGGCGGATATGTTGACCTTGAGGGAGAGGCGATAAGGGGCGCTTATTAAGGCTGGTTCAATTCATTCAATACCAGTTCAATAATCCTGGGAACCCTGGCGTGGATTTCTGGAGAGAGATCCATTCCCATCTCCAGGGACTTGGGTTCAACTCCGATTATAGTCGTTTTAGGTGTTCTATCCAGAAGCCTTGAGAGATGAAGGACTTCAACTATTCCGATCTCATGTACTGACATCTTATATCTCTCAGGATACTTGGTCAGATCTTCGATCCCAAACCGGTAAATCGAACCAGGTGCTTCCCCGGCCCTCACCGCATCGATTACAATGAGGCGATCTGCGCCTATCAATGTACCCATCAGTCCAAGACCGCTGACTCCCCCATCGATAACCTCCACCCCTGGAGGAAGCGCCATTCCCATTAGCTGTTTTACTACGTGGACCCCTACCCCCTCATCAGAGAGAAGAAGATTGCCCACCCCCACTACCTTTGTTTTTTCCCGGTTAGTGGAGGCGGGCATATCAGGGTTGTTGAGTGTGGTCACTCTACTATGAATTTCCGAATTTCATTGGTCTCGGGATCGATAAGATGAATGGCACAGGCCAGGCACGGGTCGAATGAACGAATAACCCGCACCACATTTATGGGGTTCTCAGGGTCTGGCACCGGAACGCCGATGAGTGATTCCTCATATGGCCCCCGAGCCTTCCGCTCATCCCTAGGTGATGCATTCCAGGTGCTGGGCACTATGCACTGATAATTGTCGATTTTCTTATTCCTTATCTTCACCCAATGGCCTAAAGCACCACGTGGTGCTTCATAGAATCCAGCACCCATACCTGTTTCCGGGGGCTCCCAGTGAGCAGTATCGTGGATCTTGAAGCCCGGTTTGGTTATAGCATCAAGCAAGTCATTACACCACTGGTAGCAGGCATCCACCACGAGCTTGGTCTCGATGGCACGGGCCGCGTGACGGGCTACTGCGCCGGGCTTGACACCTTGTTTTACCAGCCCAAGGAGGGTTGGATTCTTCGCCACCAGCATCCGGGCCAGAGGACCAACCTCCATTGGTTGTTGATCGTAACGGGGTGCCTTGACAAAGGAGTAGGCCTCCTCTTGATCGAGGTCAAATTCCTGCTTACCCCCATAGGGATGCCTGGGTTCATCCTGCTTATACCAGCCATATTTCACTGATTCGGTGACCTTGTCCTGATCAAACCGTTGGACCTTTATATTTTTCGGATCCAGGCCAATAATGACCCCTGACGGGAAAACTAGGTCTTTCCCGGCCGGGTCCTCTTCCAGGGCACCATAAGCAAGGTAATTAT
>Ga0209427_10002347_pt1 | contig 22269 bp, 22 predicted proteins | sample DeeMarSWOR136_30_FD_187465 | JGI IMG/M metagenome (GOLD analysis project Ga0209427, IMG submission 187465) | Marine sediment microbial communities from White Oak River estuary, North Carolina - WOR-1-36_30 (SPAdes) (version 2) | ecosystem: Environmental > Aquatic > Marine > Intertidal zone >...
CCCATCTTCTCCAGCCCCCCCCTCACGTCGTCGACGAGCTTCTCCGCGAGCTCCTCCTCGTGGCTCTCCTCGACCTCGCAGATCATTATCCCGTCGGCGCCGAGGCCGAGGGACTTCAGGACGACCTCCCTGTCCAGTATCGCAGTGGAGGGCGTCCTCACGATCCTCATGTTCGTAGGGGAGTGGATCCGCGCCGTCCCGGCGTTGTCAGCGGCGGTGTAGCTGATGTTGTCGTCGTAGAAGCCGACAACGACGACCTCGTCGTCGGCCCCCTCGACGAGCCCTTTGACCTCCTCCAGTATGGCCTCCTTGGTGTAGTTCGGGAGCTTGAGCACCCCCATCGAGCAAGCGGAGACGCAGGCCCCGCAGCCGTTGCACGAGACCACGTCGATCACCGGCGTCTCACCCTCCACGCTGATGGCGCCCCTCGGGCAGACCTCCACGCAGACTCCGCAGCCGTCGCACTCGCCGACGACCACTGGCTTGAAGGGATCGAGCTTCATCCGGCCCTCGCCTAGGAAGTTGGCGACGTGGGAGGCCGCCGCCCTCGCGTCGATGACAGAGTCGTGGATGTCCTTGCACCCCGTGGCTACGCCGGCGGCGAATATACCGGCCCTCAACGTCGAGATTGGGTCCAGCTTCACGTGCTTGCTCGCGATGAAGAAGTCCTCGCCGAGGGCGATCCCGAGCGTTGAGGCCAGCTCAGCGGCGCCAGCCGGGGGCACCATCGCGGACGAGAGCACCACGAGCTCGACCTCGTTCCTGAACATGAGGCCCGTGTCGATGTCCTCGACCAGGATCTCCAGGTTCCCGTTTGGCAACGGCGTCACATCCCCCGGCCTGCCGTGGATGAAGAATACGCCCTTCTCCCTCGCCTCCCTGTAGAAGTCCTCGAAGCCCCGGCCTATCATCCTCATGTCCGTGTAGTAGATGTAGATCTTCAGGTAGGGGAGGTACTTTTTAAGGAGGACCGCCTGCTTTATCGTGTAGGGGCAGCAGACGGCGCTGCAGTACGAGACCCCCCTGTGGGGGTCCCGGCTCCCGGCGCACAAGACGTAGGCGATGCTCTTGATCCTGTCCCCATCCTTGGTGGTGAGGACCTTGCCCTCCGTGAGCTCGTTCTCTATGAGCCTCTCCACCTGGAGGGCGTTGACCACGCCCGGGTGCTCAGGGCGGTAGCTCCTGAGCTTTTCCTCGTCTATGAGGTCGAAGCCCGTGGCTACGATGACGGATCCGATGTCGAGCTCGATCATCTTGTCCTCGTCGTCCAGGTTTACGGCCTTTGCAGGGCAGGCCTCCACGCAGTTGCCGCACCTCTGGCAGTTCTCGAAGTCTATCACGTAGGCCGATGGAACGGCCTGGGGAAAAGGCAGGTAGATAGCCTTCCTCGGGTAGAGGCCCTCCTCGAACTCGTTGGGGACCTCGGTGGGGCAGACCGTAGAACAGCGAGCGCACTTGAGGCACTTGTCGATGTCGACGCCCCTAGCCTTCTGCTTGACTAATGCCTTGTAGTTCCCTGGGCCACCCGTGAGGTCGACGACCTCTGCGCCGGTGTATAGTGTGATGTTCTTGTCGTTCCCGACCTCTGCCATCCTCGGGCTCAGGATGCAGGGGGAGCAGTCTAGGGTCGGGAATGTCTTGCTCAGCTGGGCCATGCGGCCGCCTATGCTAGGGTTCCTCTCCACAAGGTTGACCTTGAAGCCCCCCTCGGAGAGCTGGAGGGCGGCGGTTATGCCCGCGACGCCTCCCCCGATGACTAAGACGTCCCTGCAGAGCTCCACCTCCTTTTCCTCAAGGGGATCGAGGGCCAGGGCCCGCCTTATCCCGCCCTTCACGAGATTGACGGCCTTCTCGGTCGCCCCCTTCTCGTGGATCCAGCTGCATTGCTCCCTCACGTTGACGTGGACGAGCTGGTAGCGGTTCATCCCCTCCTCCTCGACGACGTTCTGGAACATCCTCTCGTGCATGTGGGGGCTGCAGCAGGCGACCACGACCCTGTCGAGCTTACGCCTCTGGATCGCGTTCCTGATCACCTGGAGCCCCGGCTTGGAGCAGAGGAAATCCGTGACCTGAGCCGTGGTCACCCTCTCCATGTCCTTAACTGCGTCCCTGACCTCCTCGCAGTTCACGGTCCCCGAGATATTGCCCCCGCACCTGCAGATGAAAACACCCAGCGCCATATCAGACACCCGCCTTCTCCAGCACCCCGTCGACGCTGACGGAGTTGACGTCGAACCCGAGCTCCTCAGGGTCGATCCCCAGCGCGAGGCCGAGGAGCTGCGGGTAGTAGAGAACCGGGACGCCGAATTCCTTCTCCATCTCGGCCCCCATCAGCTTCTGGTACCTATCGTACATTATCCCACAGAACGGGCAGATGAGCACCATCGCATCCACTTTTCCGCTTAGAGTCTCGAGCTTCTTGCGCGTCATCGCCTTCGCCACGTCCTCCCTGACGGCGAGGATGCCCCCTCCGCAGCAGTCCTCCTTCCCGACGTAGTCGACCGCCTCGGCGCCAGTAGCCTCCACGAGCTCGTCTAGGCTGTGGGGGAACTCCGGGTCGTCGAAGCCGCCACTGAGGGTCGAGGGCCTGACATAGTGGCATCCAGGGTGGGTTGCGATCTTCAGGCCCCCGAGGGGGCGCTTCACCATGCTCCTTATCCTCTCGGTGCCCACGTCCTCGTACAGCATCCGAGCGAAGTGGATCACCCGGGGCCTCTCCCCCGAGTATTCCAGGCCCAGCTGTTTACTCAGGAGGCGGTTCACGTTCTTCGCCGTGGACTCGTCCTTCTCTAGAGTCTCCTCCGCCTTCGCCAGCATCTCGCCGCACGCGGAGCAAAGGGCGACGACGTCGAGCCCCTTCTCTTGGGCCTTCTTGAGGTTCATCGCGGCCATGGAGAGGGCCTTCACCTCGTCGATGGGCTCTATGGGGAACCCGCAGCACCCGAAATCGGCGTCCACCAGCTCTATGCCGAGGGCCTCTGACACGGCCCGCGCTGACTGCTCGTAGTTCATCTGCCTCGACGGTATCGTGCAGCCTAGGAAGACCGCGTACCTCATTTTCCCGCCCCCGCGATCTTCATTACGAACTCCGGCTGTGGCTCCACCTCTGGGAGGTCCCTGTCGTCCCTCTCGTCCTCGGTGAAGTCGTCGATGGGGTAGACCCGGCCATTCTCGGCGAGAACGTCGACGAGCTTCAAGAGGTTCGGCGGGGCGACGCCCTCCTTGGCCGCGATGTTCCTGAGCACCGTCATGACCTCGGGAGGCCTCACGTCCTGGGGGCAGCGCTCCTGGCACATGAAGCACATGGAGCAGAGCCAGATGAATTCGCTGCGGAGGACGATGTCCTTCAGCCCGAGCTTCGCCAGCTTCATGATCCGCCTGGGGTTGAAGGTCTCCTCGATCTCCCTGACGGGGCAGCTGGCGACGCAGACGCCGCACTGGAAGCACTTGCTGAGGTCGGAGGCGCCGAGCTCCCTGTCGAGCGTACGCAGGAAGCGCGTGTCCGACTTGCTTATATCGACTACGGCATCCATGAGTATCCTCCCCTTCCATGCTATGTGGTCATGGATAAATCCTGCGGGTCGGCGGGGGCAGGAGACGCACTAAACGGTGTGCTCTTTTAGCACCAATCATCATTTTTCAATGAATATTTGACAAATTTTCACAAGGCGAAGAACAGGCCTCTCCCCCACAATATCCAATAATGGAGGGCTTTGCACCTGGTGCCAACATGACCGCCTCATGTTGGTGGTCTCTTTAGTCGCTGCTCGATTTCATAGGCTATTACTTTGACTGAATCGGCGAAAGCTGTGTCCATAATTTTCTCGACGTCGCCTAGGGCACCCTCAAGCCCAGCATCGTAACTCACGGCCCCAAGGTAGTGTTGTCCTAGTTGTCTGACCTGCTCCCGGATCGGGCTCGAGGGCTCCATGACCATGTTCTCCACCACGCCCATCACCGGGATTCCCAGCTCGTCCAAGAGGGTGAGGAGCTTCTTCACGGTCTGGAAGGCGACCCTCGAGGGCGTCGTAACGACCAGGAAGTTTATACCCCTTACAAGCCGGAGGACATCGAGGGTCGCGTCGCCGATCCCGGGCGGCATGTCTAACACGAGGTAGTCGAGTTCACCCCATCGGGTTATCGCTAGGATCTCTATGATGGCGTCGGAGACATCGGCGCCCCTAAGCGGGGCGGGCTTGTCGAGGGAGTAGTATGTGATGGACATATAACGGAGGCCGTGGGCGAGGGGCGGGATTATGCCGTACTCCTCCTCGGGGTAGAGGTCCCCAATGCCGAGTATGACGTGGGTGGCGGGGCTCGTGAAGTCGAGGTCCAGTAGCCCCACTTCGTGGCCCTCCTTTTTTAGGATCAGGGCCAACGTGGACGCCACAACGCTCTTGCCGACCCCACCTTTCCCGCTGGAGACGGCGATGATCCTCCCGACCTTCTCCAGCCGCTTGCCGATGATCTCCAGACGGGGATCACTCATCATTCTTGACCCCCTTTATGGACGCGAGGATTACCCCCCGGCCCTCTACGACCTCGAAGTCGGGGCTACCGCAACCGGGGCACTTGATGTAGACGTGGGCAACCTCGGGGACGAAGTGGATGGCCTCGGAGACTTCCTCGCTCAGCTCCTCCGGGCTGAACCTCCACTCCTCGCCGCAAACCCGGCACCTCAGCCTCGCGGGGATCGTCTCCAGGACGAACCTCGCGTCCTTCATCATCGGCTTTCTGAGCTGCTCGAGGGCGAAGTTTAGCACATCGTGCACCACCTGCTGGAGCTCGCCGATCTTCACCACGACCTCAGTGATCTCGCTGAGCCCCTCTGCCCTCGCAATCTTAACGGCCGTTGAGACCACCCCCTCGGCAAGGGCCCACTCGTGCATATCGGAGCATATCGCGGGCTAGGCTTAATTTATGTTCCTGTCCTCCGGCCCCCAACGTATCCGCGTTTTTGGGGTTCATGTTTTATTTGGTCGGAAGGAAAGGATAAGAGACAATTCTTAAAACGGTGTTTGAGGGGAGAATCCATGTCATGGCTGGCGTCATAAAGCTCGAGCACGGGGGCGGGGGGAGGCTGATGAGGCAGCTCATCGAGGAGGTCATCCTCCCCGCGTACAGGCTCAACAGGGTCGAGGGGGGTATCGGCCTCCCCGAGATGGACGACGGGGCGACCATACCCCTCGGGGGCAGCAACATCGTCCTCACAACGGACGCGTACACGACCAGCCCACTCTTCTTCCCTGGTGGAGACATTGGGAGGCTCGCCATCTGCGGGACCGCCAATGACATCGCCGTCATGGGGGCGGCGCCGATCGCCATGGCCTCAGCGATCATCGTGGAGGAGGGACTCCGGATCGAGGTGCTGGGAAGGGTGGTGAAGTCGATGGGCGCTGCCCTCGACGAGATTGGCGTACCTCTGATCGCCGGGGACACGAAGGTAGTGGAGCAGGGCGGGGTCGTGGAGTTGATGGTGAACACCTCCGGCGTCGGCATAGCCGACCGCGTTGTCACAGACTCCGGGCTCAGGCCCGGAGACAAGCTCATATTCACGGGCACCATCGGGAACCACCAGCTCTCCCTGCTAGTCTCGAGGGAGGGCTTGGAGCTCGACGCGCCCATCGAGTCCGATGTGGCCCCCCTCTCAGGCATGATCGGGGAGGCCCTGCAGGTCGGTGGAATAACCGCGATGAAGGATCCAACGAGGGGGGGCGTCGCCGCGGCCCTCAACGAGATGGCGAGGAAGTCCGGCGTCGACATCTATCTTTATGAGGACGAGATCCCGGTGAAGGGGGTCGTGAGGAGCGCCTGCGAGCTCCTGGGCCTTGACCCCCTTGAGCTTGCCAACGAGGGGATGGCTGTGGTTGGGGTGGAAAGCGACAAGGTAGAAGATGTCCTGAGATCCATGAGGGGCAGCCGATACGGAAGGGACGCCGCCATTGCCGGCGAGGTCCGGGAGGGTAGGGGGAGGGTGATCCTAGAGACCTTTGTGGGAGGGAGGAGGATCGTCAGGGAGCCCGTCGGCTCGCCGATGCCCCGGATCTGCTGAGGGAATCGTTTTAAAGACGCCCTTCAACGGGTAAGAGGAGTCGTCAACAATCTACATGTTAGGAAAGGCTGGGACCGTTGAAGAGGAGAGCCATAGTCACCGTACAGGGCCTCGTTCAGGGTATCGGCTTCAGGCCATTCGTCTACAGGCTGGCAGTCGGGAGGGGCCTGAGGGGCTACGTTAAGAACATGGGGGACGCGGGCGTCAGGATCGACGTGAGAGGCGAGGAGGGCGCCATCAAGGCCTTCTTAAGGGACCTCGAGGCGGAGAAGATCCCTGTCGCCGTCTATACCAAGGTCGATGTGGACTGGCTCGAATACAGCGACGAGTATGAGGGCTTCACCATCGACAACAGCGACCTGGGGAGGAGGGAGGTGAAGCACTCCCTGATCCCACCGGACGCAGCTATATGCGATGACTGTCTCGGGGAGCTCTTCGACCCCGGCGACAGGCACTACCTCTACCCCTTCACCTGCTGCGCCATCTGCGGCCCGAGGTTCACGACCATCACGGACATCCCCTACGACCGGGAGAGGACTACGATGGTCGAGTTCCCCCTCTGCGGGGACTGCGGCGGCGAGTTTCACGGCCCCTTGGACAGGCGGTTTAACGCCCAGACCATCTGCTGCCCCCAGTGCGGGCCAAAGATGACCCTTTACACCCCCGAAGGCTCGGTGATGGACGACGATAACCCCCTCAAGTTGGCCGCGGAGCTCTTGGACGAGGGATGTGTCCTTGCCATTAAGGGCATAGGCGGGGTGCATCTGGCGACGAAGACGACGGAGGACGGGCCCCTCGTCACGCTGAGGGATAGGAGGAGGAAGCCGGGGAAGCCCTTCGCTGTCATGAGTCCTAGCCTTGAGGAGATTGAAAGGTACGCCTTGATCTCCGAGCTGGAGAGAGGGCTCCTCACATCCCTTGCAAGGCCGATCGTGACCCTCAGGAAGCTTGATCCCTTCCCCCTGTCAGATCTCATATCGCCAGGCCTCCACACAGTCGGGGTTATGCTGCCCTACTCAGGGATACACCACGTACTATTTCGCCACACGGAGGAGCCCGCCCTCGTGATGACGTCGGCCAATTTCCCGGGGGAGCCCATGACTGTCTCCAACGAGGAGGCCCTAGAGAGGCTCGGGGGCATAGCCGACTATCTCCTCCTCCACGACAGGGAGATATGCGCCAGGTGCGACGACTCGGTGATGCGGGTCGTCGACGGCGCCCCTTTGTTCCTAAGGAGGTCGAGGGGGTACGTGCCACTGCCGGTGCAGCTCCCCTTCACCTCGGCGAGGAGAGTGATCGCCGTCGGCCCGGAGCTCGCCTCCACGGCGTGCATCCTCAAAGAGGACAAGTGCTACCCTACCCAGCACCTCGGCGACATCGAGAGCCCCGGGGCCCTCGCCTTCCTCAGAGAGGCCATAGGTCACATGGTGAAGCTCCTCAGGCTGGGTAGGCCGGAAGCCGTGGCCCTCGACCTCCACCCGAGCTTCCTGTCAAGGACCGTCGCCGAGGAGATCGCGGAGGAGTCAGGCGCCGCTCTCGTCGAGGTCCAGCACCACCACGCCCACCTGGCCGCGGTGATGGCGGAGAACGGCCTCGGGGAGGAGATAGTCGGGGTCATGTGCGACGGGTACGGCTACGGTAGCGACGGCTCCGCCTGGGGTGGCGAGATACTCGTCGGCGGATACGAGGGCTTCAGGAGGGTCGGCCACCTCGAGCCCCAGCCCATGCCCGGCGGGGACCTGAGCGCCCTCAGGTACGGCAGGATGCTCCAGGGGGTCCTTTACAGCGAAATCCCCCAAGACGAACTCAGGAGATTCCTCAAGGAGAACTGTCTTGAAGGGTTCAAGCTCGGCGAGAGGGAGATCGAGGCTGTCTTCGCCCAGCTTGAGAGGAGATTCAACACGCCCATGACCACGAGCGTCGGGAGGCTCCTCGACGCCGCCTCCTGCCTGCTCGGGGTCTCGTTCAACAGGACCTACGAGGGGGAGGGCGCCATGAAGCTCGAAGCAGCCGCCGCCAGCGTCTCCTCATCCAGGGTCAATCTACCTGTCGAGGTCATCGAGAAATACGGCGTGCTCGTGCTGAAGACCTCCCAAATGGTGAGGAGGCTGTACGAGTTGAGGGGCCAGCACAGGAGGGGGGAGCTCGCCCGCGCCCTCCAGGGGGCCGTGGCCGAGGGCCTGTCCGAGATGGCACTGAGGGCCTCGGAGGAGCAGGGGCTCGGAACCGTCGGCTTCTCAGGAGGCGTCGCCTACAACGAGATGATCAACGCAATCATCAGGAATAGGGTCGAGGAACGGGGCCTTAGGTTCATTCGGCACAGGCAAGTCCCTCCCGGTGACGGTGGGGTTTCGTTGGGACAGGCCGTCGTGGCGTCCCTGAAAGAACTATAGGTCTTCCCGGTAGGCCCAGATCCTGCAGGTGCCTTCGCTGCTCACCATGCAGGCTCCCTTGGGCTTCTCGGGCGTGCACGCCTTCATGAACAGGGGGCACTCGTCCGGCGTGATCTTCCCGATTATGATTAGGTGGCAGCTGCATCCGGGGTAGATGTCCCTGCCTGGGCCGACCTCTATGTCGTGTCTCCTCCTCGCGTCCTGTCGAGAGAACTCCTCCTTCAACCTGAGCGTCGAGGAGGGGATCACGCCTATGCCGCGCCAGGCGCCGTCCACTACGTCGAAGACCTTCGAGGTTGCCTCCTGCGCCTTCATGTTGCCGTCGAAGGTCACAGCCCTGGAGTACTCGTTCTCGAGCCTCGGGATACCCTCCTTTATCTGTTTGAGGATCATGTAAACTGCCATGAGTATGTCGAGGGGCTCGAAGCCGGCGATGACTGTGGGCATGCCGTGCCTCTCGGGGAACCTGCGGTACGGCTTCTCGCCTATGATCGTGGAGACATGCCCCGGGGCTATGAAGCCGTCGAGGTCCAGGTCCTCCATCTCAGCGAGGGACTCCATCGCCGGTGGGATCAGCCTGTGGCTCACAAGGAAGCTCATGTTCTCCGGACACCCCGGGATCTCGAGGGCGTTCATGGGGGTGGTGGTCTCAAAGCCGATCGCGAAGAATGCGAACTCCCTCTCCGGCTCCCTCCCGGCCATGGCGACCGCGTCCCTGACGCTGTAGACCACCCTGATGTCGGCCCCCTGCCCCCTGGCGTCCCCGAGGGACATCTCCGACCCCGGGGCGCGGTACATATCGCCGAAGGTCGCCACCGTCACCCCGTTCAGGGATAGCCAGACGGCCTCGTCGATCTCCCTCGCGGGGACGACGCAGACAGGGCACCCGGGCCCGGCTATGAGGGAGACGCTCTCGGGTATGATGTCCCTGAGCCCTGAGTGGGTAATCGTCCACTCGTGGGTGCCGCAGACGTGGCAGATCTTCACCTGCTCCCGAGGCGTGAGTTCCTTGATCCTACCTCGCAGCAACTCTGCCAGGTTCCGGTCCTTGAAACCCGAGAACTTCTCCACACGCCCCCACCCTGAAACAGCTCTATGCTGGCTCGATATACCCCAGCATCTCCCTCCAGAGCCGGAGGGTCTCCAGGGCGTCCTCCTCGTCCAGCACCTGGATGGCGTAGCCCGTGTGGACCAGCACGTACTGGCCGACCCTCACATCGACGAGGGTGACATCCACCTCACGGGTCGCACCGTAGCCGAAGTCGACCCTCGCTGTCCTGCCGTCGATCTCGAGGACCTTTCCGGGTATCGCGAGGCACATCCCCTGTGAATTCACACGGCGTTCTTTAAAGGATATCTTTCATCCAACACGTCATATAGGCGTATAAAAAGGAGACAATCTAAAATATAGGTCATCTCAAATCAGGAAAAGAGGTATGATAATTATTTGATTTATTAGTAGATCCACTTTATCCTCTCAATTTTCGTTGGTCCTGAAGACTTTCAGTCCGTGATACTGCTTGTATGCCTCAAAGAAGAAGGCGAGGACGCTGAAGAGGCAGACGGCAACGGTGACCAGGTCCCTGAAGTCCCCCCTCCAGGGATAAAGGACGAGGTACGATACGAGGATACCGGAGAGGAGGGCCCCGTAGACGACCATCCTGGGGATGAGCATTCCCCTGAGCATAAGGAAGCTCCTGAGGGACTCGAGCCTCTCCTCGTCGTTGACCCTGTACTTGCCTTCGACGGGCTCTATTAGCTTCAGGTCTAGGAGTTTATTGATATGATACTGGGCGAGGCTAGGGCTCGAGAGGTTTAGGGAGCGCCAGATCTCCCTGACCCCTATAGGGCTACTTGCCGTGAGGATGCAGAGGTAGACGTCCCAGGTCTTCCCGTAGATCTGCTTCGCACCCACAGTCTTCTATCCCCCATTTCTATGGTAGATCGACCCTGCTAGCTTCGGAGAGGTCGCTCAAGGCGTTCATCATTATCATCTTGCCCGAGATGGTGTAGAGCATGTCGTCGATATAGAGGCTCCTCTCCACGAAGAGTTCGGACTCGAACCAGTAGCCGCTCTTCAGGAATACTTGTGGGTCCTCGATGTGGGTGACCCTGCCCTTCAGCTCTATCCCCTGCTCCCGGGAGACGTGGAAGACGTAGGCCCCCTGGTAGACGTACTCGCCGTGTGCATTTGGGGGGACCTCGCCTGAGTAGTCTCCGGCGTCGATCTTGGCCTCTAGGACGGGTATGACCAGCAGGTTCTTGGCCCAACTGAAGAGAAAGGCCTTGTGGTCGTACAGGGCTTGGGAATCGGTGCCCCTGTCTCCGATCTCGATCTTGTCCAGCTCCTTGGGGTCTGAGACATTGCTCACGTCGAAGAGGCTTATCTTCACCCCCTGGTACCATGCGAAGTCTCCTTCTTCAGCCTCCTCCGTCTCCTTCCCGACGCCTATGAGAGTGTTCTCGTCGTAGGGGTGGAGGTAGTCGGAGTAGCCCGGGATCTTCAACTTTCCAAGGACCTTGGGATCCTCGGGGTCGGCGAGGTCAATGACGAATAGGGGGTCGACCTTCTTGAAGGTGACTAGGTAGCAGCGCCCTCCCATGAACCGAGCCGAATAGATCTCTTCTCCTGGGGCGAGGCCTTCCAAGCTTCCGGCCACCCCCAGGCTGGCGTTCAGCACGTAGACGTTGTTGCTGGTGCTGCTGCCGCTCCTAGAGACGTGACCGTTCGTGGTGGCTATCCTGAAGTAGCCGTCATACTCGTCCATGGAGAACTGGTTCAGGACCCGTCCGGGGACCATCCCCTCGGCCACGTAAGTGATGCTCTCCTCGTCCACATTTATCTTGAATATCTTGGTTGTCTCCCATCCGGACACCTCGTCCTGCACCCACCAAGGCGCTGTGAGGTAGATGTTCTCCATGGAGACATAGAGAGAACTGGAGGAGCCCATGAGGTACGTCTCGTGGGTGATCTCGCTCTCAGGGTCCTGGACATCGATGGCCACGATGTTCGTGTATCCGTAGTAGTAGTCGGTATTGTTGGCGTACCATATGTCGGTGGCCTCCACCTCGCAGGTGTAGTTGCCCGATCTGATGGTGGGGAGGATGGGCTCGGTAACGTTGAGGATGGCTGGCTGGCCTGTGATAGCGTAGACGTAGTCCCCGATCATCCGGGAGCTGGTGTAGTATCCTTCGATGTCAACCGTCCTATCCAATGTCGGAGAGGACCTGTCCGAGACGTCGTAGACCCAGATGTGGGTGGTCAGCTTATACTCTTTCGGAGGCAGTACGTCTATCGGGCCCCAGTAGTAAAAGTACTCGGGGGAACTGATGACAACGAGCTTTTCACCATTGATGAAGAGATCGCTCACTCCTCTCTCCAAATCAAGCGTGGCCATGACACCCGCATCCTCTGGCGGCCAGGCCTTAACGATGAAAACCTGTGAATCGCGGGCCAGGTAGATATGCTCGCCGTCGGTTTTCACCATGTCAGCCTCGTCAACGCCTTCCACCTGGATGTTGGTACCAGAATAATCGGTGGCGCCTAGGCCAGATGCGGCGGTTGCGGTATCCCAATACAACTCAATTGAAGCGGAGGGAGTTAAGAACTCTCTACTCTTTAAGCCGCCCCACATCCCGTTTATCTCTTGGGTCCCGGAGGGCATGGTCTCCAAGAATCTGACGAGCTCAGCCTCGGAGGCGAACTTCATCAACGAGCCATAAACCAGGAGGTTCGAGGGCGGGAGCTCCGGGATATACACTCCTCCGAAGTTCCACATCGCTCCTCCCAGCAGTCCGCCAAGGATGAACGCTAGGACTGTGTAGGTTGCCAGCTTCTTGGTGTCGATGTAGATGGCGAAGACCGGTAACTTCAATTCATCACCGCCCTATAAGGTACCTTCAAAGATACTTAATCCTAGGTTTTCGAACACTTATTCAAAAAAGTAGAACAGCGTTTTCCAATTGGAACGAGATCCCCATGAAAGGGGTTGACATATATAAAGGACGGATTGCAGAATTAGAATCCTCAGGGGTTTCCTATGCGCATACTGCTCGTGGCCTACTCCGATTCCGAGGCTACAACGAAGAAGATCGAAGGCCTAGCGAAGGCAGCCCTCGCGCGTGGGCATGAGATCACTGTGTTCCTCAACGGGGTGTCGGTCAGGCTCGTTGAATCAGGGAGGCGAATACGCGGATTCCCTAACCTTCTCATAGATGGAGTGCGCCTCCTTGTTTGCCGAACTAGTGCAACGACGAGTGGAATAGAATCTCCCGATCAGTTGGTGGGAGGCGCGGAGATGAGCAGCCTGAGTGAGCTTGTCGACCTGATGGAGGAGAGCAGCAAAGTTTTGTTCCTTGGGCAGGGTGCCAGTAATTGACAGAGCTTATGATCGTGATTAGGAGTGGTCCCTGGGAGGAGTATGGGGTCGTAGAGGGCCTCCGCCTGTCGGCCGCCATGCTGGGGATGGACCAGCCGCCCCTGATGGTGTTCCTCGACGCCGGTGTAGAGTGTCTTCGGCCCCAAGCTATTAAAAATCCCGCTGCCCTCGACTACCTCCGGGCGTCATCAGACCTAGGCGAGGTACGAGTTTTCTCTGAGTCTCTTGAAGAGAGAGAGATAAAGGCGGAAGAGTTGGACCATTACTTTGCTGCTTTACCCTTAAATATCGAAGACCTAGTCGGGTTGATGGTAGAATGCAGGTCAGTGGTCGTCTTCTAGGAGACTAGGTGATGAGCGTCCTCTTTGTAGTGAGCCGGATTCAAAACACTCAGACCATCTATAAAATGGCCGAGATGATTGCCCAAGCAGGCATGAAGGTCATGTTTCTCTTCACGGAGGAGGGGTGCCATCACACAACCAACCGTGAACTCATCACCTCCCTCTCCTACGCTGATGGATTGTTTTGCTTAAAGTCCGATTCCCAAGACCTACGGGTAAAAATCGAAGGCGATGTGAAGCTTATAGATTACGTGGGCTGGATAGAGCTCATTGAGGCCTGCGACAAAATCGTCTCATGGGCCTAGCCCTCGGCCCACCAGACCCAACCGCGCCTTTCCTTAGAACGTTCACCCCTGATGATTCCCTTTGTGCGGAGCCTGTTTAGGAAAACCACGGTCGAGTCGGGGCACCTGACTAGCTTCTTCTCGACCTCCGCCTGAACTTCTCTCGTTGTCAGTGGCCTCCCCGCTTCCTTCAGAACCCTGAGGACTAGGTCAGCTGCCTCCTCCCTTTCGAGACGCCTATAGTCCATCACCTCGTTCGATCCCAGAACAGTCTTTTATCTCATTCGTAGAACGCCCCATCGCGACCTGCAGCTACTGACGAAAGCTTCAACACCACCGAGCTCACCCAAGGCCATACCAACGTGTGCATATGAACAGAATCGTATTACTCGCCCAACTTGTACAAGGAAAATGGTAAACCTAGGTTATTATGACTAACCCCCACCCGCGTAAAAAGGGAAGTTGATACCGATGTTTATTAGAATCCCTCGTCAGCGTCCGAGAACCGAAACAAGGCTTTATACATTAATTCCTTACCTTTTTTCTCGTCTTAAGGGAATAGCCGGCCGGGAGACTTTGGTTGTTGATAGGTTTCCTCTCGAGGTTGAGGGAGGATTTCTCCTTTGTAAGGGGGAACCTCCTTGTGCTAATAATCGGCTATGCGATATTCCGTTTCACCTACTCCCTTCACTCTCCCTTCCAGTCGCTGTACATGAGGGCCCTCGGCGCCGGTCCTTTCCTTATAGGCCTTATGAGCTCCCTTGGCTCGGCGGTCCTCGTCCTCGTGAGTATCCCGGGCGCGCACATCGCCGATAAATACGGGCGCAAGGCCATCATCGCCACTTTCACGTACGGGGCAGCTTTGGCATACCTGTTCTACGTGTTCGCTCCTGACTGGCGGTTTATACTTGTGGCTATAGTGGTCTCAAACCTAAGTCACATCTACCACCCAGCGCTGGAGGCGATGGAGGCGGACTCTATGCCTCCCGATAGGAGGGGGGTCGGCTATGCTTTTGTAAACGTCCTTCCCTTGATCGTCGCAGTCTTCTCAGCACCAATGGGAGGTTTGCTGGTTGAGAGGATGGGGTTGGTGCCTGGGATGAGGATCATATACGGAGTTGTCTTCGTATCAGTAGTCGTTGTAGCCATAACCAGGACCCTCTTCCTAAAAGAGACGCTGGAAAACCCGGAGGGGTTAGACTTGAAGGGGCTCCAATCCTCCTTTAGAGAGGCCGCGGGCTCGATCTTGGAGGCTTGGTCCTTAATGTCAAAGGACTTCTTCCTGTTCACAGCGGTCATGCTCATCTCCGCATTCGAGAGCCCTCTTTTCGACGTATACATGCCGCTCTATGCCAGCGACGTTGTCGGTGTGAGCGGGCTGAGGTGGGGTCTCATGAATGCTGCTTACTTGATCACGACCTTGGTAGTCGGGATCCCCCTGGGGAACATAGTAGATAGGGTGGGAAGGAAAAGGTCCATTCTGCTTGGTTACCTATTCTCTACACCCGTTATAGCCCTCCTGATCGTCTCCAGGGGTTTCCTCCAGATGCTGGCCGTCAACGTGCTTTTCGCTGTCGGCCAGGCTGTGATGTTTCCAGCATTCAGCGCCCTGAGGGCCGACCTTATACCAAGAGATAAGAGAGGGCGTGTGATGGGGGTCAGCGGGACCCTGAGGACCTTGGCGACGGTACCTTCTGCGGCCTTGTTCGGCCTCCTATACCAGATGGATCCAGCCTTACCTTACATACTGGGGATAGCCCTCGAGGTCGTCGCGGTCCTCATCGTCGTTTTCCTCGTCAGAGAGCCGAGGGCAAGGATGGCCTGAAGAGTAGCAAGCCAGCAGGTTCAGGCTCAGAGGACATCTGCTTGGGCTATCTGCAGATCCTTACCGTAGAAGGCCGCGTGCCTTTTGAATTCATCCTTGATGCGTGGTATTATGCCTTGCTTCACAAGCTCTCTGCGCAGGATGAGCTTCTTCACAATGAATAGCTCTGACCCCGAAAACATCTCAACTACCGCGTCCCCCGCAAGCTCCCTACCGTAAAGGATCCCCGCCCGCCAGACGATCCCCTCGCTGAACTGCGGGTACCTCCAGGGATACCCAAAGTAGTCTCCGAGCCTCGGGTAGTAGCCCAGCAGAAGGGAGTCGTCGTTAAACAGTATCCGGATGAATTCATGTTCAGGCAGGTCATCTCTTAAGGAATCTAGCAGCTTCAGGTCCCTCGAACACATGTAGTGGTCTCTCTCATCGTGCTCCATTTTCACTCTCACGACCGCTCCCGTCTTCAACAGCCGTCTCAGGATGTCGGTCGTCTCGGTGATGTTCCAGCCGACCCAGTGAGCTATGTCCCCAGGTGTCAAAGGACCGTAAATGCCGAGGCATCTGAGCAGAAGCCAATTCTTGGCCTCCTCCTCTTCTACAGCCAGCATATCCGAAAGGTAAGAAAGCATTTTTACAGCGTGGAAGAGGGGCTTCTGGTCCTTCCTGCCCGTCCTGACAACCTCGCCGTGGTTGTACAAGTCCGTGAGGATCCTCCTCGCCCTGTCTCTGTACAGCGGATATTTCTCCCCGAACAGCTCCCTGAACTCCTGTAGTGTGAGCGGCCCGTGCTCCTCTACGATGGGGATCGCGAGGAGGTGGCCCTCGTACAACTCCGCGGGGCAGTTCTGGTATCTCCTCCTGCGCGCCACGCTCCTCGTCGCCTTGAAGTAGTACGGGTACTCGTCCGTGTTGACGATCCTGAGGGCTCCCCGGAGGACGTGTCCCTCGACTAGCTCTTTATTGTGGTACCAATGGTCGAACCACTTGGGCCTGAAGTCCTCGAACCGGTTGAAGAGCTCGATCAGGTGGCCGCCATGTTGGAGCCCCCCGGTCGCCCTGACGATCTCGGGGACGTCCTCCATGGTTCTACCGAGGGTCGACGGCGTGAGCCTCAGCCTCTGGAGCACGAACTCTTTCACGACCTCCTTCGAATACGCGTCGTTAGGAGCTGTTCGGGCATCAACGGAGTAATCGGGGCTCATTCAACCGCCCTCAGAGGATCTCGAGAAGCTCAAGGAGCGAGGATACCTCGTAATCGACCTTGATGTTGGTATCGTTCACCAGACCCTGACGGTTGAGCCAGACGCACCTCACGCCGGATTCTACAGCCCCCTTGACATCAGACTCGAGCGAGTCCCCCACGTGAAGGAGTTCGTCCTTCGAGCATCCGGCCCTTTCGAGGGTGATCCGGAATATCCTCGGGTCCGGCTTCTCAACGCCATGATCCTGCGAGAAAACAGCGAACTGGAAGACGCTTCCCAGGCCGCACCTCTCCGGGTAGCTGTTACCGTTCGAAAGGATACCTAGCTTATACCTCTTCCCCAGGGCCCTTAACGCGGGCAGAGCGTCTTCGAAGGGCTCTATGTCCCCGAAGCGGTGCCTCAGGTACACCTCTGACAGGTGCCCGGCGAGGGCGTCATCTGGCCTCCCGATCTCCCTGAGAGTCCGCCTGAAGGCCTCGAGCCGGATCTGCTCATGGTTTAGAGCCCTCCCGGCCATCTCCTCAGCGACCCTTTCCCTTATCTCGATCATCTTGTCAACGTTGAGCATCGCAGCAGCGGACGGGTCTATCCTTTCTAGCTCCAGAAGAGAGCGTTTCAGGGACAGGCGCATGACCTTGTTGAAGTCCCAAAGGGTCCCGTCCGCGTCGAAGGAGACGACCCTTATCCCCGTTATCTTCCCTATCGACCCATTCAACCAGGCAGCCTTCATGTTACCAATTTGTTAAATCAACGTGCGTCTCCGAGTTTAAAATAGTGGTAGAGTCAATACCTGATGCTGAAGGAGCTGAACGAGCCGGTAGATGGCTCCCTGTGGGACTCGATGCCCCTCACCATGGCCAGGGGCGGCCCCTCCCCACAGAGCTGTACGAGCCTCTCGACCTGCCCCTCCTCGCCCTCGGCGACGACCTCGACCCTCCTGTCAGGTAGGTTCCTCACCCAGCCGGTGAGACCGAGTCTGAGGGCCTCCCGTTTAACGAATGCCCTGTAGTTGACACCCTGGACCCGGCCCGATACGTACAGGTGGACGCGAATCGTCGCCACGTTGTTTCCTCCAAGATGAATTCCTTTGGGACGTAAGGTTCTCTGTCCAGGGTGTTCATATGGTTATTGCCTCGGGGCCTTCGTAGAATTAAGATGCTCCTGGGACTCTTTTTCACGTTACAAGCTGAAATTCTTAATTATAAAATACCGTGTCATGGCACAGACAATTAAGCTTATTCGCGCCGCAAGATCGTACAGTCGAAATAAGAAAATAGACATGGGATCCATAACAGGCATATATAATTTAGAGTTAGATCTATACAATTATTGTAGTAACCGAAGGCTAGGCTGACGCGCGGTCTTCGGTTTCGGGAGGAAGGCTACGTGAGGTTCTGCGACAGGTGCGGCTCGTACATGGAGAGGGGGCTGAACGGTCTCGTCTGCCCGAAATGCGGCTACGAGGTCGCCCAGAGCCTGGTCGAGGTCAGGAGGCCTGACAGGCCATCAGCGGAGCCGGTTTACGTCGTAGAAAGCGTCGCAGAGGGGTCCCTGAAGGTTACCCAGAGGTGCCCCCAGTGCGGCAACAACGAGGCATATCGCGCCGTGCTCACAACGATTGGGGAGCACGCGGGTGTCAAACAGGACCGGGCCGTTGAGCGCTACACCTGCACCGAGTGCCACCACACCTGGGTGAAGAGCTGAGATCTTCCCAGAGACCTTGTACAGTCGAAGACAATCGCATATGCAAATATCAGAGATTTTCTTTCGCGGGATAGCGATGTCCTATGGTTAAAAAGCTATAAGAAGAGCGAGCCCATGATCGCCTTGTTATCGCGCCTCCAGGGGGCGAGGATGGTTCCGGAAAGGCTGAGAGTGAGCATCGGCACCGCCTCGGTGCTGGGTTTGACCGAGTGCTGGCTAGATGAAAAGCCCACGACGGCCTACCTCATGACATACGCAGAGGACGGCTGCATAGCTAACTGCGCGTTCTGCCCCCAGGCCCGAGGTAGCCTCTCCAGCAGGTCCCTGCTCTCAAGGGTGCTCTGGCCCGATTACATTACTAAAGAGGTCGTTGAGAAGCTCAAGCAGCGGGACGGCATCGTAAGCAGGGTCTGCATCCAGGCCGTCAACTATACCGGCTTCTTCGACGACATCCTCGCCGTTCTCAGGGAGATCGTTGAGGTCACAGACCTCCCTGTCTCCCTTGACACCATGCCACTTAACAGGGACCAGATGGAGACACTGAGGGATGCCGGCCTTGACAGGATCAGCATACCACTTGATGCCGCCACGCCTGAGTTGTTCGACGAGGTGAAGGGCAGGTCGGCCGGAGGGCCCTACACCTGGGAGGGGCACTTGGATGCACTTAGCATCGCGGTCGATGTATTCGGCGAGGGCAGGGTCTTCACAAACCTCATCGTCGGCCTCGGGGAGACCGAGGAGGAGGCCGTGGGGCTCATGCAGCGGCTCGTGGACGCGGGGGTCATGACAGCGTTGTACGCCTTCACTCCCGTAAAGGGCACGAAGCTCGCAGATCAACCACAGCCGAATTTAAACGCCTATAGGCGTATTCAACTTGCGAGGCACCTCATCACCAAAGGCCTAGCTCACTTCGAGACGATGGATTTCGGGGAAAGGGAAAGAGTCGAGAACTTCGGCGTGGACGCTGAAACCTTGGAATTGGCTCTCGCCGATGGAGAGGCCTTCCGAACTAGTGGCTGCCCCGGGTGCAACCGGCCATACTACAACGAAAGGCCCTCAGGCCCTTTCTACAACTACCCGCGGAGTCTGATGCCTGAGGAGGCGCGAACGGAGGCCGAGCTATTGGAGTTGAAAGAAAATGAGTGATACATGGCGCCTGATCGACATGAGAGTGGAGGACGCATACACCCAGATGGGGATAGACGAGGCGATAGCCTACGCCAGGAGGAGGGGGGAGACACCCAACACCGTGAGGCTCTACAGGTGGAACCCTTCCGCGGTGTCTGTCGGCTACTTCCAGAGCATTGAGAACGAGGTGGACCTCGATGCCTGCCGACGGCTCGGCGTAGATGTCATCCGCAGGATAACCGGGGGAGGGGCGGTCTTCCACGACTACAACGGGGAGATCACTTACAGCCTAGTTGCTCCCGACGACGACCCGAAGATCCCGAGGGACATCATCTCCTCGTACAGACTGATATGCGGGTGCGTCATCAAGGGGCTGGAGAAGCTAGGATTAGACTCCGAGTTCAAGCCTATAAACGACATCGTGGCGGGGGGAAGGAAGATCTCTGGGAACGCTCAGACAAGGCGGTACGGGTCAGTCCTCCAGCACGGAACGGTTCTCGTGGACTGTGACGCCAAGAAGATCTTTACGGTCCTAAAGGTCTCTGGTACGAAGATAAGCGACAAGATGATCAAGGCGGCGGAGGAGCGAGTGACGAACGTCCGCCGGGAGCTCGAGCGCGATGTCTCCTTCGAAGAGGCCAGGGACGCCCTCGTTTCGGGTTTCGAGGAGACCCTGGACGTCCACCTTGAGCCGGGGGGGCTTACCGACTATGAGGCCGATCTGATGGAAAAGTTCCGGGAGAAATATCGTTCCCAAGAGTGGGTATTCAGGAGGTGAATGGTTTGGGTCGGGTGGAATTCAAGGTTCCCGGAGGGAAGCTGATCGCAGCGGAGGCCGAGGCCGAGGGAGGCCGGATCGTCAGGGTCAAGATCACCGGCGACTTCTTCATGCACCCCGAGGAGGCCATCGAGGACCTGGAGGGCTCCCTGACGGGGGTGCCGGTGGATGAAGGGTCCCTGGAGGAGGCTGTGAACGGCTTCTTCGGGGGAAGGTCGATAGAACTCATCGGCGTTGCATCCGGGGACTTCGTACATGTCATAAGGATGAGCCTAGGGTTGCCCTAGCCTCAGCGCGCGGGCCTCAAGACCCACGGGTATAGAGCAGCAACCGTCCAGATGCATGACCCTGAATCCCCCCGCTTCCGTCTTCTCAATCGTCGATCTTGAGGGCAGGACCAACCTGCTGGCCCCGGCCCTCATCGCCAGTTCTTCGATCCTCCCCTTCCCGGTTCGGGGGCGCATGCATCCCAGTGCGACGCCAGCCTCGGGAAACATGAGCCTGGTAGCTGTAATGGCCCTCGCGATGACCTCTGCAGAGGGGGGCTCGACGCTCTCCATTGCCGTGCCGGGCGTGGGCATCAGGCCCAGGATCACGACCAGCTCCGGGTTGATCCCTCGGGCCACCTCCAGGGCGGCCGCCTCCCCACGGATATTTCCGAAGTCCAATCCGACGCATATGTGAGGGACAATATGGGGGACCCGGGCCTCCTTGAGAGAGTTCAGGGTCTCCCTGTAGTCGTCCACCATAGCCTTCAGCCCGTAAACGCGCCTGATCGTTTCGTTGCTCCCCACTACGTCTACCGACACTATGTCGACGCCGGTGGAGCCTATCTCCTCGGCCTGCCCGTGATCCAGCAGCCCTGTGTGGACGTTGACTATGAGGTCGGTGTTCTCCTTCACCCACCTGAGCGCGCCGAGGAACCGATCGAGGGGGACCCTGCCCTCGGCGTCGCAACCGCCGCTGACGAGGAGGCCGATCCCGCCATCAGCCTCGAGCCTCGTGCATAAGGCCTTCAGCTTGGAGGGAGTCTCGGTGCCCACCATGCCCCTCAGATAGTGGCCACCGCAGTGCTTGCACCCCAAGGCACATCCGCTACCGGTCACGGAGACGTTCGGGAACCTCGGGAGGGGGTAATAGAATCTGATCTCCCTGCCGAGGAGGCGGTCCCTCGCCCTCCCCGCAGATTCGAACAAACATTGCGGGGTGACCTCCAACGTAAGTATTGCCTCTGCCTCCTCTACTGTGATCGGTCTACCCTGACCGGCGGCTTCGATGATGGCATCTGTAGACATCAGCGCCTGTACTCCGGGATCTCGGGTACGCACCTTCTCAGCCTCCGGATCGCCCTCAGTTTATCGTTCTGACCTATTTTCGTTTCCTCGATGCCGGCCTTGAGGAGGCCAACGGCCTCGTCCATGCTGCTCCTGTCGACGGGGAAGGGGACGCCATCCTTGCCCCCGAAGGCGAAGCTGAAGCGGACGGGGTCCCTCCAGCTCGGTCGGTGGCCGTAGACGAGCTCGGCGACAAGCGCCAGCCCCCGAACGGTGGAGGGCCCGACGCCCCTTAGGGAGGCTAGCTCCTCGTAGCTGTGGGGCTGGAACTCGTAGACCGCCTTCATCGCCTCCCAGTTTATCCCCCTCGGCATTATAAGAATCCCGGGGTCGGCGCCCCCTCCTGTCCACTCCTCCAGCGTGCTCTGGTGGCTCGGCGTCGACTCGACCAACATCCGCCTGAGGCGGCGTGGATTCTCCCTCGCAAGGTCAACGCAAGCTCTGCGGTTCTCGTCGCTCTCGGTCGATGTCATATCCAGGACTAATGGGAGCCTGCTCTCGCACAATATGGCGTTCTGGGGCTCCTCGACAAAGGAGGAGTGCTCGGGCGGCCAGTGGTACCTCCGGGCGTTTCCCTTCGCTTCGTTTATTCCCTGCTGTATCACGATCCAGTCCCCGCGCTCGTCGAATACGAAGGTGTGGTGGTAGATGTCGTAACCGTCCTGCACTAGGCTGTTGTCAACCTTAGCTGCCATCCGGCTTGCGTACTGGAGCTCCTCGATCTGCCTCGTGCCCATACCGAACTCCAGGCCGTGCTCCTCTATCTCAGCAGGAGCCTTGCGCGAGGTTCTGCCCTTGCCCCCCGCAATCGCGACCCCCAGCTTTTCGGGGTCGATGGCCTCCTTGAGGGCC
>Ga0209427_10002348_pt1 | contig 22264 bp, 20 predicted proteins | sample DeeMarSWOR136_30_FD_187465 | JGI IMG/M metagenome (GOLD analysis project Ga0209427, IMG submission 187465) | Marine sediment microbial communities from White Oak River estuary, North Carolina - WOR-1-36_30 (SPAdes) (version 2) | ecosystem: Environmental > Aquatic > Marine > Intertidal zone >...
GCCAATCCTCTTGACCTCCTCAGAGCCCGCAATTTCCGATCCACAACTACTGCAACTGAATCATCATTGCGGGTAACGATGTCGCGATTATGTGAAAGCACGTAGTCCACAACCCCATCAAGTTTCTCCAGTACTTCGACATCATTGATGACCAGTGGTTCATCTTTGCGGTTGCCGCTTGTCATAACCAGAGCATCAGGAGATCCTGCCGAAAAGATGAGGGCGTGAAGTGGTGTATAGGGAAGCATAACACCGAGATATGGGTTGCCTGGCGCACACTCCGGAGCAATTTCCGAAGCAATTGCGGTACTCTTCTTCTTCAGCAGAAGTATGGGAGCCTCAGGAGATTCGAGCCACTTCTCCTCCCCCTGATTGACGTGGCAGTATCTGCGTGCGGTTTCCACATCCTTCACCATAAGAGCGAACGGTTTGTGCGGTCGAGATTTCCGTCTCCTCAGCTCCTCCACCGCCTGACTATTCTTGGCGTCAACAGCGATGTGGAATCCGCCTATGCCTTTGATTCCAACGATCTCTCCTTCTCTCAGCAATCCGGCCGTCCTCACTATTGGGTCTTTTTCAACCAAAGGAATTCCGTCAGAACCGAGCAGACGAACTGAGGGTCCACATTTCGGGCATGCGTTGGGCTGCGCGTGAAATCGACGATTCAGCGGATCCTCATATTCCTGGGCACACTGCTCGCACAGTGTGAATTTGCTCATAGAGGTTCGCGACCTGTCGTAGGGAGTATCTACGATAATGCTCACCCTGGGACCACAGTTTGTGCAATTGGTAAATGGGTACCGAAACCGTCTGTCCTCAGGATCGAACACCTCCCTCAAGCAGTCACCGCACACCGCGATATCAGGCGATATGAGCGTCACTTTGTCGACATCCTCTTCACTCTTTCTTATCGTGAAATCAGAATAGCCAACAAGCTCTGCATCCTTGATTTCCACCGAGTCTATCCTCGACAACGGAGGCGGATTCCGCTTCACCTCCCTTACGAAAAACCCGATCTCTGCCTTCTTGCCTTCGAGATGTGTGATGAGGCCCTCTCTCGAATTGAGTACCCAACCCTTGAGATTGTGGAGCTGCGCCACTCTGTATACCCATGGCCTGAAACCAACGCCTTGCACGACTCCCTTAAGTACCACCACAGAGCTGCATTTCACGCCTCCATTATACCAGATTTGAGCCGATCGGTCAACGCCTGGATGCCCTCTCAGTCATCGGTCACTATCAATTACGAGATGAACGATTCATACGTGACAGCGGTACGCAGTGACTCACAATTGACCAAGCTCGACTGCCTTCACTTTCTGGAAGTCAATGATGAGCGACGAAGGTGATCAGCGGGCGGTAATTCATAATCAACTGCATCCCGCATTGACTTGATTTTTTGCGTCGTTATGGTAAGATTAGCTCGAATGAGAAAGGTCTATTTCATCGCGGATGCACACCTGGGTGTCGAATCACCCGAAAGGGAAGCAACGAAGGTGGAGAAAATGCTCCTCTTTCTGAACGAGATTGAAACCAGCGCCAGCCATCTGTGCATAGTGGGCGATCTTTTCGATTTCTGGTTTGAGTACAGAACGGTGATTGTGAAAGATTTCTACCCGATAATCATGAAATTACACCAGATGGTACGTAGTGGAGTCGAGATATTCTACATATGTGGAAACCACGACTGGTGGCAACGTGATTTCCTTCGCGATTCGATAGGAATAAAGGTATTCCAGAGCGAGCTCGACATGGTCCTCAACAAGAAGAGACTCTTCGTCGCCCACGGTGATGGACTGAGTGGCAGGAATCTCGGTGATCGCCTATTCAACAGAATGCTTCGCAACAGAGTGAATGTCAGCCTCTTCTCGGTCCTTCATCCTGATGTGGGCGTGAATCTCGGCCGCTGGTTATCCAGGTTCTCACGACGAAATAACAAACGCGTAAGGAGTCACGTTTTGCTGGATTTCGCCAGAGAAAGATTCGCCGAAGGTTTCGACTACGTCATTTTGGCTCACAGTCACTCCCCCATGCTGCATAGAGAGGGCGAAAACGTGTACTTAAACGTGGGGGACTGGATGAACAACTTCACCTACGCCGAGATGGATTCTGCCGGTGTGCGACTGCATCAATTTGATGGCTAATGGAGGAACAATGGAAATGATACACAATGGCCTCTTACCAAAGCAGATTGTGAAGGAGCTGGACAAGTACATCGTCGGCCAGAAGAAGGCAAAGATAGCCGTAGCGATCGCCCTCAGAAATCGGTGGCGTCGCCAGAAGGTGAAGGGAAAGATCAAAGATGAAATCATGCCTAACAACATCATAATGATTGGTCCTACGGGCGTAGGCAAGACAGAAATAGCTCGAAGATTGGCTCAACTCGCCGAGGCCCCTTTTCTGAAGGTCGAGGCATCGAAATTCACCGAAGTAGGGTATGTGGGGAGGGATGTCGACTCGATGGTGAGAGATCTGACTGACATCGCAGTGAATATGATGAAGGCCGAAAAGAGAGAAAAAGTGAGAGAGAAGGCTCAAATACTTGCTGAAGAAAGGGTGCTCGATCTCTTGCTGCCGAAACAGAAGAGACACACTCCAGTCGATTCGGACAGTGTGACCAGGACGAGAGAAAAACTGAGGACGATGCTGAAGGAAGGAAAACTCCAGAACAGAATAGTCGAGGTGGAGGTCCATCGTCAGACGGCCCCATTTTTCGAAGTTATCACACCTGCAGGTATAGAGGAGTTGAACATGCAGGTTCAGGATATGCTGGGAGGTCTACTGCCCCAGAGGACCAAGCAGCGGAAGCTCTCTGTGAAAGAAGCCACGAAGGTGCTTGCCCAAGAAGAGGCTGACAAACTCATTGACATGGATGAGGTCGTTCGAGAGGCGCTGCATCGGGTGGAGAATTCGGGAATAGTCTTCCTCGATGAAATAGACAAAATCGCGTCTGCAGAGAAGACCCAGGGCCCTGATGTCTCAAGAGGTGGAGTTCAGAGAGACCTTCTTCCGATAATCGAAGGGTCCAATGTAATGACCAAGTATGGGATGGTTCGGACTGACCACATACTCTTCATCGCTGCCGGCGCTTTCCACTCCGCCAAACCATCCGATCTCATCCCCGAGCTTCAAGGAAGATTCCCGATAAGGGTGAGCCTTGATCCTTTGACGAGGGAAGATTTCAAGAAGATACTTGTGAAGCCGGAAAATGCGCTTGTCAAACAGTACACTGCCCTGCTTGAAACTGAAGGTATCTCTCTTCAATTCGACGAGAGCGCGATCGAGGAGATCGCGAATTTCGCAGGCCTCGTCAATGAGAGAACAGAAGATATCGGAGCGCGGAGGCTTCACACAGTCATGACCACGCTGCTTGAGGACACTCTGTACACCGCTTCCGATGGCGCCGAGACCCGTATAGAAATCACCGACAAAACCGTGAAGAAGAGACTCTCTCAGATTCTCGAGGACGAAGACCTCAGCAGGTACATCCTATGAGAAGTCTCGTCCTACTACTCGCTGTCATAACTTTTCTCCTTCTCCGAGTCGATTCGGCATGGGTAGAGAGAGAGGAGATGAACCAAGGTCGTCTACTTGAAGAAGAGGACCGAGTAGACGCCGCACTGCAGTTCTATCAGGCTCTCTATCAGAAGTATCCGCAAGACCCACGCATCTTCAGTGCCCTCAAGAGAACATATTTCAAACTGGAGAGGTACGATGAATTTGCAGTCCTCATGGAGCGGGCATACCAGGAGAACCCAATGGCAGAGTATGCACTTGCTCTGGGAGAAGCGAATCTGAAAATGGGGAAGACAGAAGATTCCCGCCAATGGTTCATCCGTTTTCTTGAGAAGGATCCTTCAGAAGCCTCTTTTCACAAGGTGGCATCCATCTATACATCAGCAGAAATGCTCGAAGAAGCTGTTAAGACCTATGAAGAGGGAAGGACGTATCTTGAGAACGATTCTCTCTTTGCCAGGGAAATGGTTCTTCTGTACAGCGAAACCGATTTGGACCGTGCACTGGAGGAAGCTCTGAGGCTCTACTTCACTGCACCCAAGGAAAGGGTATGGGTGAAGAGGGTGCTCAAACAGCAAGTGAAAAAGGGAAATCGGAATACGGTCTTGGACGCAATCGAAGAGGAAATGACTTCTCGCAGACACGCCAAGGAGCTGCATATACTACTGGGAGACGTTCTCGTAGAATTGAACGATTATGAGAAGGCTTTAGAGGAGTATCGATTCTCCGAAGAGTCCAAAGCTCTGCTCCGGTTGGCAAGGGAATGTGAGGAAGAGGGAAAACTCGCGCTCGCTCTTCAGGCATACGAAGACTACCTTCAAAAAAATCGGAATTCGATTGAAGCCTATGTGGGAATGGGAGACTGCTATTCAGCGATGAATGATTACGAAAGGGCAGAAGAGTTCTACGAAAAAGCTCTCGGTTTTGCTGAAGGAGATGAGGCCATTAAGGTTCAGTACAGATTGGGCAACATTAAAGCGCTACGTGGAGATTTCGCCGGTGCTCGGAATCATTATGGACAGATCGAGAGAGGTTCCCCTACTGCGGCGAGTGAAGCAGTGTTCAACACCATCGATTCGTATCTGCGGGAAGGTCATTTGGAGAAGGGAGAAGCGAAGTGTCAGGATGCTCTCAGATATGATGAGCCAAGGGCTTACTACCTTCTCGGGGAGATATACTATTACAGGGGCGATTTTGCCAAGGCGGTGGAATACTACAGAAAGGTCATCGACTGTGACCCGAATAGTGCGTGGGTAAACGATTCTGTCGAGAGACTGCTTCTTCTCAGCGCCCCAAACGAGGAGTTGAAAAGATACGCCCAGGCAGAGGCCCTGCTGCTCCAACGCAAGCACGATGAGACTATCGAGCTGTCAAAGGGCTTGCTTAGAGACGCTCCGTCTTCGGAAATCTCCCCTCATGCCCTCTTTCTTATTGCAAAAACGTACGAGGACATGGGCAAACCTGCGGTAGCGATCGAAGGTTACAGGGATGTCATCGACAACTACCCTGAGTCTTATCTCTGTGCCCACGCACAGTACAGGATAGGATTTCTCTATCTTTATGAACTCAACGACATCGAGAGTGGAAAGGAAGAGCTGGAGACTGTCCTCTTCCAATACCCGGAGAACGTCATCGCAGAGAAAGTGCGCAACGAGTTGAGGAATCTGCCATAATCATCTTTTCGAGAGAAAATGACTCCTCCATTGAGAGAATTCGCCTCTCTTGATTGCGTACCTCATGGATTTCATCAGATTTATGAAGTAATGGAGGTTGTGGAGACTAGCAAGACGTGGACCGAGCAGCTCACCGCTGTTGAAAAGGTGTCTCAAGTAGGCCCTTGTGAAATTGGTGCACGTGTAGCATTGACACTCCGGGTCGACCGGACTAAAATCCTCCGTATACTGGGCATTCTTTACAACCAGCTTACCTTGCGATGTGAAGAGTGTTCCAGTTCTCCCATTTCTGGTCGGAAGTACACAGTCGAACATGTCCGCTCCCATACTCACCAATTCCACCAGATCCTCCGGAGGTCCCACCCCCATAACGTATCTGGGCATATCTTGTGGGAGGAAATCGAGCGTATAATCTGCAATCTCAAGGGTGAGAGTAGATGGTTCTCCCACAGAGAGTCCTCCTATGGCATATCCAGAAAAGCCTATTGACACCGTTTTCTCCGCGCTCTCTCTTCTCAAATCTTTGTATGTGGCCCCTTGTACTATCCCAAAGAGAGCACCTCGAGGATTCAAGGAATCGTACGTAGCTTTGCATCTTTCCGCCCAATTCCTGGTCAGTTCGGAAGACCTCCGGGCCGAGGCGTAGTCCACAGGATACGGTGTGCATTCGTCCAGGACCATAAGAATGTCGGCACCGAGTGCAATCTGGATTTCCACCGCCAGCTCCGGTGTGAACGTGTGCTTCGAGCCATCAAGGTGAGAGGAGAAGCCCACGCCCTCTTCTGACACTTTCCTCAGCTCTGAGAGTGAATAGATTTGAAACCCTCCTGAATCCGTCAGAATGGGCTTCGACCATCCCATGAAGGAATGAAGTCCTCCCGCTCTCCTGATGAGCTCATGTCCGGGTCTGATGTAAAGATGATAGCAGTTGGCGATGATGAGCTCCGCACCCAGCTCCTGCAGTTCAAGAGGAGAAAGGGTCTTCACTGAAGCCTGTGTCCCAACCGGGATGAACACAGGAGTCTCCACGACTCCATGGACTGTATGAAGCAGCCCTGCCCTGGCTCTCGTGTTCTTACCCCGTGCCACCACCTCGAATTTCATGTTGACGGCAGAGTTCTTGGGAAGCCTATTTCACGACTTTATTCTGTACGTGATTCCCTCGTATACGAAGAGAACTTCTCCTTCAAACGCTGTATACTTGCCAACTCGCGGATGTTTCCTGAGAAAGTCCATGAACTCTTCGCTCCAAAGAATCAGAATCTTCTCTTCGGCGTCCTCTCGATACTCCGAGTCCACCCAGGCCCCGTCCTTCAGGTAAAACACCTTCTCATCCACCACTCTTATAGACAGCGCTTCTTCGCCTTCTGAAATCGCCACAGTTCCTCTCTTCATCTTTCCTATAGCTTCAGCTGCTCTGAAGGCTCCACGACCCCCCCGAAGGTGCAGTGCCTGCTGATCACTGATTACATCAGGAGCTCTGGCCAGTTCTTCCTCCGTTACAAGAAATGATGTGTAGGGAGTCACTATTCCATAGCGCTTACCGAGGTCCACTATTTCATCGACCAGTTCCTTCTCCTCGCCGTGAAGTCTGATTTCATCAAGCAGGTACCCTACTCTCCTCTTCGCCCAGAGTCGGGGTAGGAAGAGATGCTCCGACGCCTCCGGGAACAGAAGCTCTCTTTCGAACACTTCCTCTTTACCTCTCCTCAATCCTCTGAGAACCACTGTATGCGCCCCGGGGTTACGATACTTCCCGACGATCACAGTTTGCCCACCATAGAACAGGTCAGACAAAGTCTGAGGATACGATTCGTAAACACCCGCTTCACCATACTCTATCGAGATGTCCGTGAGCGCTGGGCGCGAAAGCTTCGAATAGAAGTCTGAGAGGAGAAGTTCAAGGTCTTCCTCAGGTTTCGCGTACTCGGACATCCCCTTTGAGGCTTGAGCAAGCTTATCGATCAAGTGTGTGTTCACATTATACCCAACTCCAAGCGCAAATATCCTCGCTCCTTCCAGTCCTTCTTCAACCAGTTTCAATATCTCCTCCAATCGAGTTACTCCTACTGTGGGTCTGCCATCAGTGATGAAGGCGATATAGAACGGCCTGGTTCTGCTTCTGCTCAGAGACAGTGCTGTGTTCAGAGCTTCGCTGACGTTGGTGCCACCAAGCGCTTTAAGCCCTCGTACGAACTCCATCGCGTCCTCGACCCGGCTCTTTTCGGCGAACACCAGCTCCTCCTGCCATGGATTCACATCCGTGGAGAAAGGAATGACTGTGAATCTGTCGAGCTCGTCCAGAGATGTGAGGAAAAATTCGAGAGCATTCTTCGCTGCACCGATTTTCTCTCTGCCCGCCATACTACCAGAAATATCCAGGAGGAAGACGATGTCTTTCTCCTGACCCTTCTCCTCAGTCGCTACCCCCGGTGCTACCGACAACATGAAAAACCCTACATCTGTACGGTGAGTTAATAAGGAAAATCCCAACTCCTCCCCTGATGTCGAGAAGTACACTATCAGATCCTGTGTCGGCCTGATATGACTCTTTTCATAACCGATTCTGATCTCATTCTCGCTCGCCATAACTGCGTCAATCTCATGACTAGGTGAAAAGACGGACTTTATCGGCGCCTCTGTTCTTATTTCAACATCTATCACGAGTTCTTCGATTGGACTGTCTGTCAATCCTTCAATCTTGAGGGGATAACGGAATTCAACGAATTCACCTCTCCGTGAGAGGATCTGCTCATATTCAAGAGTGATTCTTCTTCTTTCCTCTGGCGAGAAAGGAAATACCCGCGCTCTGAAGAGATTCTGGTCATAGTACTCCAACAGCGCTGGATCCCTCCTTCTCCTCAGAATCTCTTCATAGATCTTTCTCGCCTCCTCTCTTTTCAGAACCTCACCTTCTACCTTTTTATCTCCCATGTAAAGAGCGAAACTGGATATTGTAGCTTCCTCCGGAATTGGGAAGATGAACTCGCCCTCCAGCGTCTCAGCATGGGGATTCACGAAGACCTCGTCCACCTCGACCTGTGCAACGTTCTCCTCTATGCGAACTTTGACCTTATGGTATTCTAAATCCAGATAGAGCGGCTTCGGCCGCGGTCGAGGGGGAATAGGGATGATTACACCGTCCGCTAAGAGCGTCGAAGGGACCAGAAGAAACAGTATCCATCTTTTCATATGTCCACCTCCTTTTCTACTATAGAATGCGTATGTCGAAAGGTCAAGGTCTGACAGTGATGGTTCCTGAGCTGCCAATTGTCAATTGAGGACTGTTTACTCTCGTTCATCAGCTAATCGTGCGAAGAGGAACAATACCCAGTGGCAACTTGACCAAGTCGATATAGGGAGAGGATAGTCAGATAGAGATCGAGTGCCAATCGGTCACCGATTCAGGGTCACTGCTGGCTATGAGCATATCCGAAGGCCATTTATGGTGGAATGGCTGTGTCTCCCGCCTAACAGGAATTAGGAAGAACCTGGGATTCCCCATTGCGGTGAGTGCGGGCCGGACAATCTTATCGATGGTGTTGAAGATCTACAACAACGCAGCCACAGGCTCTCGTAGAGCGCAGCAGTCTTCACGAGTGGACGCGACGATGCAGGTTTTCTGACCCACCCTCTCGGCAATCAGAGACCAGGCAGCTAGTAAGCCAATTGGATACTCGAAGTTCAGCTCACTTGACAATTTTTGAGACGTTTATAGTATACTCTGAATCGTGTATTGGCAAATCTCTTGAAGAGGAGGTGATTCAAAGACATCAGGTAGGTATGAAGCTGGTCGTACAGAGAGTTGAGAAAGCACGGGTATTGGTTGAAGGAGAGGTTGTTGGCGCAATTGGAAAGGGAATGGTGCTTCTCTTGGGGGTAAAAAAAAAGATAGCGTGGACCGAGTAGACTATTTAGCGGAAAAGTGCGTCAATTTGAGAATATTCGAGGATTCTCACGGTAAGTTCAACTTGTCACTTATGGATATAGAAGGAGAGGCATTGGTAGTGCCACAATTTACGCTTTACGGTAATTGCAGAAAGGGTCGCAGACCAAGTTTTGATGAAGCTGCTGAGCCGGAGCTTGCCAGAAAAGTTTATAACAGTTTTATAGAAGCACTCAAACGGAAGCGCGTAAACGTCTCTACGGGTATGTTCGGCGCCAAGATGCTCGTGGAGATCTATAACGATGGCCCGGTAACCTTTATTTTGGAGTCTTCATAAGTATTACCCCCTGAAAGCGCTCACTCCTTCCAGACATTATGTTAAAAAGCATGACTGGGTATGGTGAATGTGAGACAAGTGGAGATGGGTATACGGTTAGTTGTGAGGTAAGATCTGTAAATGGCAGATTTCTGAATATCTCCATCAAGTTGGCCGAATCACTTCAGCGCTTCGAACAAGAAATCAGACGCGCAATACAGTCGAAGCTGCGCAGAGGGAGTGTGAACATTACCGTGAGAGTGGACGAGGCGGCACCCCGAGGCTACGAAGTGAACAGAGATATTCTCAACCATTATCTCTCCCTATTCAAGGAACTGCAACGAGAGACTGACATTGCACGATCACCTGATCCGGTCGCGTTCTTCTCGCTCCCTGGAGTACTGGAGAGCGCCGAGCCAGAACCAGACCTTCAAATGAGGCGAGTCATCCTCTCAGCAGTCGACAAGTCCCTGGATCTGGCTTTGAAGATGCGAATTCAAGAGGGCAAGAGTTTGGCTAAGGATCTTCGGCAGCGCCTCGGCAGAATCAAGAAGTGTGTAGACAGGATAGAAAGGCGTAGTGCTGTAGCAGCTAAAGAGAAGAAGAGCGCTTTGAAAAGGCGGATTGAGGAATTCCTTACCGATTACGACAAGCAAAGACTCAATCTCGAAATACTCATGCATATCGACAAATTCGACGTAAAGGAAGAACTGGTCAGATTGCGAAGCCATCTCAGCCACTTCAGCAAGATACTTGATGAACCGGTGCCGATCGGGTCGAAATTGACCTACTTGACACAGGAGATGCAGAGGGAGGCCAATACCCTCTCCGTGAAGTCTATGGATGGTCCTATTTCCCTCTTCGTGGTCTCGGTCAAGGAGGAGTTGGAGAGAATACGGGAGCAGCTTCAAAATGTTGAGTAGGATCCCATTTCCTGTGATAGTTTCAGCTCCTTCGGGTACAGGAAAGACGACTCTCTGCAGAGCAGTCGCTAAGAGAGAAGAGGGAGTGAGGTTTTTGGTCTCCTGCACAACAAGACCGAAAAGAAAGGGAGAGGTAGATGGCGAGGATTACAGGTTCCTGGACCCTTCTACATTCAAGAAGTGGATAGACGAAGGAAGATTCCTCGAATGGGCTATCTACGGAGGAAGTTACTACGGTACACTCAGGAAAGGATTTGACTCTTCACTGAAGAAAGGATTCGACGTGATAGCGGATCTGGATATCCAAGGTGCTACCAAGCTGATGGGGCTCTATCCGGACGCCGTCTTCATCTACATTCTTCCCCCCTCCAAAGACGAGCTTAGAAGGCGTCTCAAACAGAGGGCCTCCGATGCGAAAGAGGAGATGGCGAAAAGATTGTTCATTGCCGAGGAGGAGTTGCGGAGTGCGAAGACCTACCAGTACATAGTGGTGAACAGAGAGTTTGACAAGACCGTAGAAGCCATCGTATCCATAATCAGGGCTGAACGTTTGAAAAGCAGAAGGCTGCGGAAACCTCTGGAAATTTTGGAATGGAGGAGTTGAATAACCGAGGAGTGCACTCATGGCAGTTACACCACTAGATAAGATTTCTTCCGTAGTTGACAATAAGTACAAAGCTATTGTTGTGGTTGCCAAGGAAGCAAGGAGGCTCAACAAATTGTTGAGAGAGAAGGGCGAAACCTTGAGCGAGAAACCCACAATAGCCGCCATTAGAAAACTTCTTCGAGGAGAACTTCAGTACAAGGAGGAAGAGGAGTGCTGAAAGGAAGAACTGTTGTCTTGGGAGTGACAGGAAGCATAGCAGCTTTCAAGGCCCTTGAAATCGTGAGGGAATTGAGAAGACTCAACGCGGATGTCATAGTGTGTATGACCAAAGCTGCAACCAAGCTGATCTCTCCTCTCTCTTTCGAATCTCTCTCTGGAAATGCGGTCATCATTGATCTCTTCGTTCCCGGCCGACCTCTTGCACACATCGGACTGACTGAAAGGCTCGACCTTCTGGCGGTAATACCTGCCACTGCAAATATAATAGGCAAGTTTGCAGCCGGGATAGCTGATGATGCTCTCTCGACCATCTTTCTTGCCACGAAGGCACCTGTACTCTTAGCGCCGGCGATGAATGAGAGAATGTGGGAGAACCCTTCGGTGAGGAAGAATGTAGAGATACTCACATCCAGGGGATGCAGGATTGTTGAACCTTCTGTTGGAGAACTCGCCTCTCGTTCCGTTGGTAAGGGCAGATTGGCCGACCGAGAAGACATTGTGGCTGAAATAACGAAATTACTTGCATCAAAGGCCGATTACGAAGGAAAGAATCTGGTCGTGACGGCGTCAAGAACTGAAGAACCTTTAGACCCGATCCGCTACATATCCAATCGAGCCTCTGGTAAGCTGGGATACGCCATAGCGGCAAGAGCTCAGTGTCGAGGCGCAGAAGTCACTTTGATAAGCGGACCCTCGGTTCTTTCTCCTCCGTACGGAGTGAATTTCCTGCAAGTGAGAACATCTGAAGAGATGTGTGAAGAAGTACTCAGCCATATTGACGGACAGGATTATCTCATTATGACGGCTGCAATAGCTGACTATAAGCCGGATTCTACAGGAATTGATAAGCTTAAGGAGAGGGAGCTCCAACTCAAATTGGTCCGTACCGTAGACATATTGAAGGAAGTGAAGAAGAAGAAATCTCGCGCCCTGAAGGTCATAGGCTTCTCTCTTGAGGTGAAGAAGGGATTTGAGCGTGCAAAAAGGAAGATGCGAGAGAAAGGCTTGGACATGGTCGTCATGTGCAACGATTCCGTCCCCGACGCAGACGAGGCATCGGTTCAAGTCTTCACGAAGAAAGGAATGCTGAAAAGACTACGTCGACTCAGTAAAGACCGGATAGCGGACGAACTCCTCAACTTGATCGCCAGATTATGAAGAAAACGCTGAAGATGTTTCAGTCATACCTCGAACAGCAGCTCGAATTCGGAGAAGAGGAGATGCTCCTTGCCGGAGGAAGCAAGTCTGAAAGACTTGCACTTCTGAAGAAGAGAGTTGAAGAGTGCACACTCTGTCCGCTTTGTCAAACGAGGAAGAAGGTGGTCTTCGGGGAGGGAAGCCCCGACAGTACTGTAGCATTCATAGGCGAAGCACCCGGGAGAGAGGAGAATGAACAGGGAAGGCCATTTGTCGGATCAGCCGGGCAGCTGCTTGATAAGGCCATAGAGGCAATCGGATGGAGAAGGGAAGACGTCTATATCGCCAACATACTCAAGTGCAGACCCCCAAATAACCGCGTCCCGAGAGAATCGGAGATCGCGGCATGTTTTGGGTATCTACGAGAGCAACTGAGCATAATAGGTCCTTCAATCGTCGTACTCCTTGGTGCCGTAGCAACTCAATCCATTCTAAGAGTCCATTCACCAATGTACAAAGTGAGAGGCACAGTGTTCACACATTCTGGGCTGAAATCGATTCCTACCTATCACCCCGCTGCGCTCCTCAGAAACCCCGATCTGAAGAGTTACTTCTGGAAGGATCTGCAGCTGGTAAAAGGTATGCACCAGGAAGCGAGGCCAGTAGAATAGTATGGCGGAAAGAAACATTCCTCATTCGTTGGACGCCGAGACCGCCGTCTTGGGTGCTATACTCATAGACAAGGATGTCGTGCCACTGGTGCTTCAGTACCTGAGCCCGGAATCTTTCTATCTCGACTCCCACAGGAAAATATTCGAGGCCACCATCAGTTTATTCGACAAAAAGAAGGTGGTGGACCTCATTACGATGACCGACGAATTGAAGAAGAGGGGGCATCTTGACGATGTAGGGGGAGCTTCATACCTTGCTTCTCTTCAAGAAAACGTTGCGACCACTGCAAACGTTGAATATCATGCGAAGATAGTCCTTGAAAAAGCAGTTTTAAGACGTCTCATCGACGCTGGGACGAGAATTGTTTCGCACGCATATGGTGCAGAAGAGGAGTCCGATATCATCCTCGATAGGGCGGAGCAATTGATATTTGAGATCAAGGAGAGGCGGTTGAAGAGCGGTTTCACGCCCATAAGTGAACTTGTGGTTCCCAACATATCGTATTTCGATGAACTCGTACGCCAGAAGAAATTGGTTACAGGTGTGCCCTCGGGATTTACAGACCTCGACAAATATACTTCCGGATTTCAGCCCGCAGACCTTGTGGTCATAGCCGGACGTCCCTCTATGGGTAAAACAGCTTTGGTCTTAAATGTGGCGGAGTGGGTAGCGATCCACGAACAACAACCGGTTGCGATGTTCTCACTTGAAATGTCCAAGCAACTTGTCGTTCAGAGATTGCTCTTCTCGCAGGCTAAAGTGAATGCGCATAGAATCAGAACAGGCTTTGGCTCTGAAGAAGACCTCGTCAATCTCTCAGAAGCGGCGGGATTGTTGAAGGGAGCCAAGATATATATCGATGACACTCCCGCAATACCAATCCTCGAGCTAAGAGCGAAGGCACGAAGGCTTAAAGCCGAGGTCGACTTCAAACTCCTCATAGTCGACTATCTCCAGCTCATGCAGGGTCCTAAGGCCGACACGAGACAGCAGGAAATATCTGAGATTACCAGGTCACTCAAGTCACTGGCAAAGGAGCTGGACGTTCCTATTCTGACCGTTTCTCAGCTTTCGAGGGCCTCGGAGATCCGACAGGATAAGAGACCGGTACTGTCCGACCTCAGAGAATCAGGTGCGATTGAGCAGGATGCAGATGTGGTCATATTCATTTTTCGACCAGAGATATACAAGAAGGATGCGAACCTCGAGAATATTGCTGAGATCATAATAAGCAAACAGAGAAACGGACCGACGGGCACAGTCAAACTGACGTTTCTCAGGAATTACGCGAAATTCGTCTCACTTACCGAAAGAGCTGTGGAATACACTCCCGAATACGAGTTGGAGGGCGAGAAGTGAAATTGTTCGATCTCTTCCTGCATCTCGGGAAAGTCTCCCTAATGGTGAGAAACGGCTTGATGCAGTTCCCCAGAGTCCTCAAGGACCTGGACCTCATCATCTCGCAGATGTATTCCATTGGATACAGCTCGCTTCCTCTCATAGCACTCACTTCTGCGTTCACGGGAATGGTTGCCACGGTGCAGACTGCGTATCAGGTGAGAGAATATGTTCCGCTCGATCTGTTGGGCGCGGGTGTGGGTAAGGCAATCATGCTGGAACTGGCACCAGTAACGACAGCTCTCGTACTCGCTGGGAGGGCAGGCGCTGCTATGGCTGCAGAGATAGGAACCATGAAAGTGACAGAGCAGATCGATGCCCTTGAAGCTTTCTCAATAGATCCTCATTGTTATCTCTTCCTGCCGAGATTTCTTGCCAGTCTCGTTATGCTACCGGTCCTGGTGATATTCTCCATGCTTGTGGGTATTCTGTCAGCCATCATGATAGCAAGCGTCGCCCTTGATGTAGAAGCGTACACATTCGCCGAGAGCCTGAAGCTCTTCTTCAAATACAGAGATCTCCTGGGAGGACTTGCAAAATCCCTCTTTTTTGGTGGGATAATTGCGACAATGGGCTGCCATTACGGTTTTATGGCTGAGGGTGGAGCTCAGGGAGTCGGAAAGGCCACTACCGGCGCGGTAGTCGCGGCGTCGGTGTTGGTGCTCGTTTCCGACTACTTCGTAGGAGCACTGGTCTTCGTATGATAGAAGTGCGACGATTGAGCAAGACCTTCAATGGAAACCCGGTACTACAGGGGGTTCATTTGACCGTAGAGGATGGAGAGATACTTGTAGTAATCGGGAAAAGCGGATGTGGCAAAACTGTCCTTTTGAAACATCTTATTGGACTCATCGAGCCAGATGAGGGAGAGATTCTCGTTGACGGAGTGGCAATCTACGAACTCAACAGGAAGCAGTTGTTGGAGATGCGGAAACGGTTTGGGATGCTGTTCCAGTCCGCAGCACTCTTCGATTCACTCACTGTGGGCGAGAACATTGCGCTTCCTTTGAAGGAACACACATCTCTGAGCAAGAAGATCATCGAAGAGAAGGTGAGGGAAAAGCTGCGACTCGTGGGACTTGAAGGAATCGAACACCTGCGAACTTCTGAGCTTTCCGGGGGCATGAAGAAGAGAGTTGGGCTGGCGAGAGCTCTAGTGTTGGAACCGAACTACATCCTTTTTGACGAGCCCACCACCGGTGTGGACCCAATAATGGCCGAAAGAATAAACGATTTGATCATAGATCTGCAGGAAAGACTGAAGGTGACGATAATTGCAGTCACTCATGATTTGAGAAGTGCGTACAAGATCGGTACGCGGTTGGCCATGCTCGCTGAGGGAAGAATAGTCTTTGTCGGCACGGTGAGTGAGATAAAGAGCAGCACAAACTCGACCGTAATGGAGTTCATAAGAAGCTATGGTTAAAGAAATCAAAGTAGGCATTACCGTAGCAGTAGCGATTGCGGTGGTCGTCTTTGGTCTACGGTGGCTGGGTGGATGGAGAGCCTCTCACACGCGACAGCACGTGGAGATTGAATTCAGGAATGGCGGTGGTCTACAAAAAGCTGACCGGGTCTTTGTTCATGGAGTGCTTAAGGGCAGAGTCGATGACATCCGACTCATCGAGGACGGAGTCTTGGTGAGGGTGTGGCTCGAATCCGATGTCACGTTGAAAGAGGATGCAACTGCCGAGATAGCTGCGACAGGATTTTTGGGAGGAGCCAGGTTGTTTGTAAATCCAGGGTACAGCAGACAGCTCTATGACTTCTCCACGCCGATACGAGGAAAGCCCGGTGTGGATTTGACAAGTCTGATGGCTGCAGCTTCTCGCGTACTGGAGATTACCGATGAGATGCTGAAGACTATTTCGAACGAGCTTCTTACAGCAGATGACCTCAGGAAAATGAGAAAGATACTGTCTACGCTCGACGAGGGCAGCAGAGATTTCAAAACGTCAGCATCGGAGTTGAGAAGACTCATCGGCGGCAACAGAGAAACCTTCACCCAGAGTATCGAGAGGGTCGAGGCTATTACGCAAACCGTCGACTCACTTCTATTCAGTCTGAGAGAAGGTGAGGGGACTGCCGGTAAGCTCCTCGCGGATGACGAACTCTACACAGAACTCGTGGAGGGAATAAGAGAACTGAGAGCATTGATCGAAGATATACGAAGCAATCCGAGAAGGTATTTCAGGCTATTCTGATGGAAAGGAAATCGAGATACATCTGTCAGACGTGCGGATACGATTCTCCAAAATGGTTGGGTAGATGCCCCAATTGCGAGTCATGGAACACCCTCGTCGAAGAACTTGTCTCCTCCACCAAAATGGGGAAAATCGCAGTCAGAGGAAGTGCGCCGGTGCCCATTACGGGCGTGGCGGTAGAATCCAAGCCCAGGATACTCACCGATCTTAAGGAGTTCGATAGAGTTCTGGGTGGCGGCATAGTGAAGGGTTCTTTGGTACTTATAGGTGGAGACCCTGGTATCGGAAAATCGACCCTGGTTTCACAGGCCACCCACAGGATTGCCAAGAGCGGAATGAGAGTGCTCTATATCAGCGGGGAAGAATCCACCCAGCAGATCAAACTGAGGGCTCGCCGAATCGGAGCTGCTGACTGCGAGCAGCTGATAGTGTTGTCAGAGACAAACGTCGATCTCATTTGGGAGAGTATGAAGAAGGTGAAACCCAGCGTCGCGGTAATAGATTCTATTCAGACTACGTACTCTCCAGACCTCAATGGTGCACCAGGTTCAGTAGGCCAGGTGCGAGAATGTGGAAGTTCTTTTCTAAGAATAGCAAAGTCTGAAGGAATCACAATCTTCCTCGTAGGACACGTCACGAAACGGGGGGTGGTAGCAGGTCCCCGCACTCTTGAGCACATGGTGGATACGGTCCTCTATCTCGAAGGAGACCTCCATCACCAATACCGAATACTAAGGACGACGAAGAATAGATTCGGATCGACGAATGAAATCGGCGTCTTCGAAATGACGGAAGAGGGCTTGATTGAGGTCGAGAATCCCTCCCAGGTCTTTCTGGAAGAGAGGAGCTCTCATGCCCCTGGCTCTGCAGTAATCGCAACAATGGAGGGGACGAGACCTCTTCTGGTCCAGGTTCAAGCTCTGGTCTCACCCACGACTTATGGGATACCGCAAAGAGTGGCTACTGGAACAGATTACAAACGTCTGTCCATGTTGCTTGCAGTATTGGAGAGGAGGGTCGGATTGAAGAGAATAGGAAACCATGACATCTTTGTGAACGTGGCAGGGGGAATACGAATAGATGAGCCTGCTGTGGACCTCGGTGAAGTGTGCGCAATTGCCTCGAGTCTCAGAGATACGCCGATTGACCCGAATACAGTGCTCATCGGCGAGGTCGGACTTTCAGGTGAGGTGAGAGCCGTGTCTCATCTCCACAAGAGGCTTGGAGAAGCTCAAAAACTGGGTTTCATGAAGTGCATAGTCCCGTACCATAATTTGAAAGGACGGAGGTTAGCCATGAACATTCAGACTATAGACGTCAAAGAGGTGACCGAAGCGTTGAGGATCGTACTATGATTAAGGCGTTCAGGTTCTTATTCATCGTCTCGATGGCAATTGTCGGACTGATTATCGCGTATAAATTGGAAGTGAGCCAACCTCTGCTCGGCGCCATTGCCGGGGGGATTTGTGGCACTATTATGGTTCTACTCGAGAGGGCCCTGGCAAGACGTTCAGCCAGGGAGATCATTGCTCTCTTTGTCGGTCTTGCCATAGGTCTTTTCATAGCTAATGTTATCGCATTAGTCCTCATACAGCTTCCATTTCTGAAACATTCAACCATCAGATATTTCATCTTCCCATTCATCAACATAATGATAGGCTATCTTGGTATCATCACTGCTCTCCGGAGAAAGACCGAATTTGCGTTTCTCAACATATTTCTCAATCCGCCTAAAGAGAGAAAGATCTCACTTCTAGACACTTCGGTTATCATCGACGGAAGGATCGCTGATATTGCTGAGCTGGGCTTCCTGGAAGGCACATCCATAGTCCCACGATTCATATTGAGAGAGCTCCAGTACATCGCCGATTCTCCAGATCCCTTGAAAAGAGCGAGAGGAAGAAGAGGCCTTGATATTCTGAAGAAACTGCAGAGCTTGAGCAATATCGAAGTGAAAATAGAGGATGCAGATCTCAATGAGAAAGAGGTCGATCTGAAACTCGTAAGACTCGCTGAGCTGAAGAACGCAAGGATAATTACGAATGACTACAACCTCAATAAGATCGCTGCCATTAGAGGAGTCACCGCACTCAATCTCAATGAACTGGCCGCAGTGTTGAAGCCTATTTACTTACCAGGAGAAGAGATTAAGATTAGACTTGTGAAGCGTGGAAAGGAGATTGGGCAGGCTGTCGGGTATTTGGACGATGGGACAATGGTGGTCGTTGACAATGGAAGCACCAAAATCGGAAGAGAAGTCACGTGTGTGGTCACCTCTCTGCTGCAGACTGCAGCCGGGAGAATGATATTCTCCAAGATCCAAGAGGAATGACGAGTGCCGTCATAGTCGCTGCTGGAAAAGGGCGAAGATTTGGCTCTCCAAAACAGTTTGCCAGATTGGTCGGGAAACCGCTGCTCTTCCACACCATTGAGCGATTTGAGCGGGCAAGAAGTGTAACCGAAATAGTGCTTGTGATTCCGAAACGTTCCGTCAAGGAAATAAGCCGACAGGTTGAACGTTTCGGATTCCAAAAGGTTACGAGAATCGTCCCAGGGGGGGAGAGAAGGATGGACTCGGTCTACTCCGGCCTAATGGTCGCTCAGGGAGAGATCATCGTAGTGCACGACGGCGTGAGGCCTTTAGTAACTCCTTCCATGATCAATAGAGGAGTACGAGAATGTAAGAAACATGGTGCGTGCATCTACGCTACACGGGCGACTGACACAGTAAAGTTGGCTCAGAACGGCTCCGTGAAGAGCACTCTCGAAAGAGAGCAGGTCTATCTCACTCAAACTCCTCAAGTGTTCAGAAAACAACTCTTGCTTGAGGCCTACATCAGCGCGTACGAAAGGAAGATAGAGGCACCAGATGACGCCTATCTTGTCGAGCGTATGGGCATTTCGGTGAAGATATTGGATGGCGCAGCAGAGAACATCAAGGTAACCTCTCCGCTGGACCTCCGTCTGGTAGAAGCTTTAATAGTGCGAGGGAAAAATGACTAAAGAGATGGACAGATCGCAGGGATGTATCGTAGGTGCGGCCATAGGTGACGCCCTTGGCATGCCGATCGAATTCTTGGGTGAAGCGGAGATAAAGAAGCACTACGGTAGAATCGAGAAGTTCGAACCCCCTCTCTCTTCTCACCCTTCTAATCATTTGAGAGCCGGTCAATGGACAGACGACACTCAACTGCTTCTCCTGATGGGCGAATCCCTGGTAGAGAACAAGGGATTCGAGATATATGATTTCGCTTCAAGACTTGCCGGGTGGGGAAAGAGGCATGAGGAAGACAAGACCTACAGCAGATATGCTGAGCTCACCAATATCAAGGCAAGCAGAAAACTGAGAAACGGCATGGATCCTTACTCTACCGGTTATCGGAGTCCGAATCCAGGGTCTATCGTGAGGTCGATACCAATTGGCATCTGGTACTACAGGGATATAGATGCTGTAGTCAAGTATTCCAAGGAATCCAGCGTTCCTACCCATAACTCCGCTGAGGCGAAGGATTCCTGCCTGGCGGTGGCACTCACCTGCGCCTATCTACTCAATGGGCTCTCACTGGAAGAATCCATTAGAAGCACCTTTCAGTATCTCTCAGTGAAAAAACTGAAGAAGATGTTGAATCAGGTTATCGATATGCAGGACGATAAGTCCGAGAAAGTGAAGAGCGTCATCGGAATCAGTACAAAAGCATCCGAGGTCATTGCGTTTGCGTTTTACGCTTTTCTACATGCAAAAGAGACCTTCAGGGAGTCGGTGCTCACCGCTGTGAACGTGCTTGGGAACACAGACACTACTGGCGCCGTCGCTGGGGCACTAAGCGGAGCTTACAATGGCCTCAGCAAAATCCCCCAGGAGTTCACAGGCGGGCTGGAATCTTTCGATTTGCTGAGTGATACGGGGAAGAAGCTGATAGAAAACTCAAACTACCTCAGAACCAATTTCGATCTTAAACTAGTAAATCCTGAGAAGCTGGATTTATACGATATCAAGAGTGAACGGAAGAAGTATCAGCAGATGATGAAGGTCCTCGAAAGGAAAGTGAAAGGCTGGCTCGACAAGGTAGACTCATCGATTCAGTATAAGGGGCTCGAGCTCGGCAGAGAGATTATTCATCACTACGAGAGTGCGAAGGCTGGCAAGATCGAGATATGTACTGTACTGAAGACTGTGAGACCAGGTACGGACCTGGCTCTTCTTTTCGTGAGGGTTGAAGATAAGAACAAGTTCTCTCTCAGTCTGCACCACGCCCTTGAAGAACTGCGGCGCAATCTCGAGCAGACATAGGGTGAAGAGAGCGTCTATTCTGCGCGAATCCCGTATCTCTTCATCTTGCGCCAGAGAGTGGTTCTGGAGATTTTCAGGGCGCGTGCTGTGAGTCCTCTGTCCCACTTGTTCATTTTCAATGACGAAACGATCGCTTCTCTCTCAATTTGCTGCAGGGAGTACGGTCTTTTCGAGAATCTTCGACCTGCCTCCATTTCGGCTGGTCTTATCTCTTGAGGCAGATGAGCTGTATCGATGACACTTCCCGTACAGTGAATGAATGCATGCTCGATCGCATGCTCAAGCTGGCGAACATTCCCAGGCCACGGATAGTCGAGCAGAAGATCCATTGCATCTTGGGACACAGTGCCGATTCTCTTATCCATCTCTCTATTGTATTTCTCGATGAAATGCCCAATCAGTAAAGGGATATCGTCCGACCTCTCTCTCAATGAAGGGAGTGAGACTGTGAGCACATTCAACCTGTAGTAAAGATCTTCCCTGAATTTCCCCTCTCGAATAGCTTCTCCCAATTTCCTGTTAGTGGCAGCGATGATGCGCACGTCCACCTTCACAGAACTCGTGCTTCCAAGGGGTTCAAATTCCTGTTCTTCCAAGACACGAAGAAGCTTAGCCTGAACGCCTACAGGTATCTCCGCTACCTCATCAAGAAAGATCGTTCCGCCATTCGCCAAGGAGAATCGTCCTGGCTTGTCCTTGACCGCTCCTGTAAATGCTCCCCGTTTATGTCCAAAGAGTTCAGATTCGAGAAGAGTCTCCGGCAATGCTGCGCAAGAGACTTTCACGAAAGGACCGTCCCTTCTCGGTGAATTGTGATGGATTGCCCTTGCGATCAGATCCTTTCCCGTTCCAGTCTCTCCTTGAACGAGTACAGTAGACGCAGTCTGGCTGACCATTTTGATCAGGTTGAAGATATCTTGCATCTTCGAATTCTTCCCTATGATATTTGAAAAACTGTACACTTCCCGCAATTCCCTTCGCAGATCCTTGAGTAGGGAGAGGTCTCGAAAAGTCTCCACCCCACCAATGATTTCTCCTTCATCATCTACGAGAAGAGCGGTGCTTACATACACGGGAACCAGCTCTCCCCCGGAGTTCACGATTTCCATCTCGAAATCTGACACGTTCTCACCGGTCTCGATTGTGCGCCTGAGGGGACATCCTGTGCCACAGAGTTGGCTTCGAAAAATGGTATGGCACAACTTGCCCATCACCTCTTCTCTTCTAAATCCTGTGATGCGCTCCGCGGATGGGTTGAAATTGGTGATCCGGAAGTTCGTGTCGACGGTAAATACCCCATCCCCGATTGAATTGAGAATAGCCTGAAGCCTCATCGTCTCTTGATACAGTTGAGCAGTAAGCTTGTACACCTCCCCCACGTCTCGAAAGCTCAATATGCCACCGATGATTCTCCCTCCAGGG
>Ga0209427_10002350_pt1 | contig 22258 bp, 23 predicted proteins | sample DeeMarSWOR136_30_FD_187465 | JGI IMG/M metagenome (GOLD analysis project Ga0209427, IMG submission 187465) | Marine sediment microbial communities from White Oak River estuary, North Carolina - WOR-1-36_30 (SPAdes) (version 2) | ecosystem: Environmental > Aquatic > Marine > Intertidal zone >...
AGGGATTGAAGCTTCGATTTCGTGGCTCAAGCGAATCTTTGGATTGGCCCGGTGCACATGGAGGGGATGGAAGAGTTTTCAGCAATACGTCTGGAGTGCAATCGTCTCGTACAACTTGCATGTTTTGGGTCGGTTGAAGATGGCCACGGCCTAAGGTCGCCGAATCAGCATCACCACAACTCTGACAGTCGAGGTGTGCCCTAAATCGAGCCAAAGCCTGCAACCAATGCCGTTTGACGGGTAGATAATCCATTATCACCAGCTAATTGGCCAATTTCCCGTGGCTGCTAAACACTTCGTCCGTTCACACCCGAGAAAAATGGGGCTTTCCGGGCGGACACTAACTAGGGAACTGTTTTCATTTCCTTAATTTCAGTGATTGAATCAAAGCCGAATGGATCAAGGGCTGCAACCCCATCATTGTGCTCAATCTCTTTATATTGCTGAGGGCCTTTATCATACTAAAAACAGGAACTCCTTTTGGTTCGTGGACCCATCGGAGCAGGATGAGAGAGCAGTAACGGAGGGACGTCGAGAAAATGAAGACAAAATGGAGGTGATAGATATGCATCCCTCCTAGCTTGAGATCTAGATGAGAGAAATGCTCCGAAAGTATGCCTCCTACCAGGGGTCCGAGGGCAATAAAGAGGCTGCAAGCAAATGCGTGTACGCCAAAATAGACAGCCTGTTCCCCCTTTCTTGCTAGTTTCAGAAGCAGATTAACAGAGGTGAGGTTGATTCCGGCCCAACAAAAACCACCCAGTAAATGGTTAAAGGGGCCCATGTACCTGACAGTGTTTGGCGTGGCAAGGACCCAGAGAACTGGAAAGATGGCCGCCAAAAGCCCCATTGACTGCATGACCGGTTTATTTCCATACCGATCTGAAGCCCTTCCCCAAAACCACATTCCCAATAAATTGGCCATCAGGGTCAATCCCGTATAAAGGGCAATAGTCTCATATCCGAGATAAAGATCTTGAAACATAAAGACCGTGAAGAAAGGCGATGCCAGATTTACCCCAAAACCCCAACAAGAGCTGAAAAGAATGAAAATGAGAAATCTCTTGTCCCTCAAAACCGTTGTGAGAGATTGAGCAAAAGACCGGTGTATTTTTTCCTCGAAACCTGGGTCAAACGGAACCTTCCTCAGGAAGAGCATGCTCGTGTATCCAAACATGAGGGCGGCCAGAAACAAAAACGTGAAGCCAGTCAAGTCCTCGGGCTTGAACCATACATCATACCGTTTAATCAGAAATCCCGCTCCAAGGGTGGCAATCATTCCAACGGCTCCGATGGCCACGTTTCTGTTTCCAAAATACCGTCCTCGAATCTTTTCCGGGACGAGTTCAGTCATCCAGGAAATCCAGGATATACCAGCGATGGAAGCAGAAATGTGATAGAAGGCCAGACCGAGGATTAAAATCCAGACAGCCGAATGCGAAAGGGAGGACATTGCAATTAAGGGGAGCAGAGCAATGGCTCCCCATACCGACCGCCCCAAAAAGGATGTCCAGAGGCAGATGTTCTTAAGGCGCTTTCGGGCAAGAAAGGGGGAGATGGGTAACTGAACCATGGGAGCCAGCAGAGGTAAGGAGGCAATGACCCCAATCTCAAAATGACTGGCACCCAGTGCCAGAGCAAACCCCGTAAGGAACACCCCGTTTGTCAGAGAAGTCATGACTGAATAGGATGATCCATCGAGCGTTGCGTCCCGAAGGCCCTCCTTTAACTTAAGGCGTAAAATCTTTTGATTTTTGTTAGTGTACATACCCCAATCTCTAACCTCCGAGGTATCAGCTTGGGTCCCTTGGCGCTGCAAGGATAGAAGAGACAAAGTCCGGCTCTTGATTTCCTTTATGGGACGGGAAGTCTCAGTTGGCATGAACACCTCAGGCTTATAAAGGGCTATGGCCCGGCACCCTAAGCGACCAAAACCTCCTCCAGAAAAGGTCGTTCTTGGGAGGCTTCATGGAAAGATTTTTCGGTTTTTCCATTGGGCTCATAATGGAGTGCGAAATTATCAAGGGGGGGATGATCTGAACGATCCACGCTCAGATACAGGCCGATTTTTGGGAAACTATTCTCCATGAATATGTCATTTCATGGCAAGCGATGGTCCGAAGGATAGTGCCCAAGAAAACCTTTGCACGAGATTCCAACCCACTGAACGGTCCACGCCCCCCTTTCTTCAGCACGGGAAATACTTGCTGTAGACGAGCTTGTCATCTCTCTCGGAATAGAATTTCGCAATCCTCGCGGTCACGCGATATCCCATCTTTTCATAAAATCTCCTGGTAGAACGGTAAGATGGTTTAGTTGACGTTTCAATGATGATCAGCCTTCCTCCTTCAGCACAAATCTCGTCTTCAGCTGCTCGAAGGAGCATATTGCCGACATGTCTTTTCTGAAATCTCCTGGAGACTGCGATCCAGTAGATATCCCAGGTGCCAGAGGTCATGGGAGTCTGGCCATAACAGATATAGCCGAGGACCGTGTCACGTTCGTCGGTTGCCACCAGGAAACGATACGCAGTACTACCACCTAAAGTTTCATCCACCAGGGAAATTGCGACCGAAATCTCTTCAGGGGTAAAGGATTTGACATCCTCCAAAACCTCTCGGATTTTTTCCCTATCCGTGCGTTGGAGTGTCTTAAAGCGAATCTCCGATTCTCCCTGTCTTCCCCTCGGGGTGAAAGGTCTGCGAATCTTCCTTTTCTCGATAAGGCTTGACCTCCTCAGAATTCTGTACTTCACACTTCTTTGCATATATCTCTCGCGATTCTCTTCTTTCATGGTAGATATTGAATGATTACTATCCAGTCTCTTCCTGCTCCTATAGGGGCAGGGCGAATCCCTTTTTGCCTTCCTTTTTCGAACAAATTCGAGCAGTTGACCCATAAAGCGGTTATAGTTAATTCCAGCTTGTGCCAAAGCTGCCGGAAATCCCGCGTCAGGGCTGATGCAGGGGTTGGCGTTAATCTCTAGGACATAGGCAACGCCAGATTGGTTTACCCTAAAGTCCACACGACCATAATCTCTAAGCTTGAAGTGTCGGAAACAATCCATGGCTGTTCGGCGGATCTTCCTTTCCAGAAACTCCGGGAGATCCGTTGGAAATACCCGAGGGGTATGATGATATTCAAATGATTCTCTATCCCACTTCGCCCTGTATCCCACGATGGGATGGAGTTCCCGGGGAAAACTATCGAAGGACATCTCAGCAATTGGCAGCACATGGGGTGATGGGTACCCAAAAAGCGACACATTGAACTCCCTGCCCGATACGAACTCTTCCAAGATGAGAGGGCCAAAACGATCGTGGAATTCCGGAAGTATTTTCCTCAACTGTTTTTTTTCAGTAACAACGGACTCCTGGTCGATCCCGATAGATCCATCCTCGAATCGCGGCTTAACGATGACGGGAAACCTGAATCCTTTCAGTTTTGGCAGCGATGTATTATCGTAGGCCTCGAATTTGGGTGTGGGAATCCCTTGGGCCCTCAGAAGCCGTTTCGTATACAATTTATCCGTCGTTATCGCCAGTGCCATTGCAGGGGATCCCGTGTAAGAAATCCCGAGAATATCCATGACAGCGGCTGGGTGTCCGATCAAATGGGGATTTTCGTCTACTGACTCGCAGAGGTTGAAGGCGTGTTGGATGCCCTTTTCCAGAATTTTATCTACAAACGAGGGCAGATCTCGGGTGAAGGGAATACGGATCGAAGGCACTCCCAACGTGGCAAGGCTCTCTTCGACAGCCCGAACTTGATCGAGAATATCGCGGGAGGCCTCGGAATAGGAGCCCTCTGGGTTGACGGGCTCGTTATAGACCATTGCAACGGGCGACTTTTGCAAGGGATTCCCTTTCTCCTTTCGTGGGAAAATCCAATCCCCATGGTACTCTCTAAGGTCGATTGAGGAGCTATCCTGGTTGGTAGGAAGCCGGTCCCCTTCGAGCGATTTGCCTCATAACGAGGGAAACGTCACTGTACGCACTTTCACCGATGCCGTATCGCTCAAAAGCGTGGCACAGAATAGTCTCGATGAGTTGTCTATACGACCACCCCATGAAGTCCGCAAGAATCACCAGGTCGCTATATGCCGGGGCAAGTCCAGGCAAGGGATTAGCCTCGAGGAAATAGGGGGTGCCATCTTCGCCAAGACGAATATCGATTCGGGCCAGATCCCTACATCCGAGAACCCTGTATGAGCTGAGGGCCACTTTCTCGATTCGGCGCAACAGAGAGGGAGGAAGGTCTGGGGGACATCTGTATCGGACTGTCTGATCACCGTCTCGCTTCACCGTAACGGAATAGATGAAGTTCTCAACGGAACCTTCGCCAGGGGCTACTTCCATGATCCCGAGCACATAGGGTGAGCCATTCCCGAGGATACCCACGGTGAATTCCCCTCCAGCAAGAAAGGTTTCAACCAGGACGGGTGTACCATAGTTCTCCAAGAGACGGTCAATCTCACATTTTAATGCCTCTTTATCGTTGACCCGTGAGTGGGAACGGATCCCTTTGCTCGATCCCTCGTAGGCCGGCTTAACAAAGAGAGGGAATGAAAGGCCTATATCCTCCGCCTCCGTTTGATTCTTGATCAGCTTGAAAGCTGGGGTTGGAATTCCCTCGCTCATGACAATTCTCTTCGCCATTTCCTTGTCCAGGGTGACGGCGAGGGTCAATGGGTCAGAATGGGTGAAGGGAATCTCCAACATCTCAAGGAGGGCCGGAATGTGGGCCTCTCTGTTTCTCCCTTTCCATCCCTCGGCAAGGTTAAAGACCAGGTCCACCGGAGTTGTGCTAATTCGTTCCAAGAAGGTTCGTCTCCCCCCAAGGCGGAAAACTTCGTGGCCCAGCGCCTCAATTGCATTTTGAACGGCCCGGATGGTGCCTTCAGCGTCGTACTCTTCAAGCCAATCGTCAGGGTGTCCACCATCGATGCAAAAGTCGTTTTTTAAATCATAGGCGATGCCAATTCTCATCTTCATCTCTCCTGTGCTTCGTAATGGATGAATGCGAGCCTGATATACCATTTTCAGGAGTCATCCGTTCTCTCGATCTCCCCTTCCGTCCGAGGAAATAACGGGTGAACCCCGGCTCTCATCTGTTTGGACATACTCTTTGACCCAGCGAACAATATCCATCACAATGTTATTCAAAACGGGATCAGGGACCCCGTCGGGCGCCTTTGAGAGGGGCCTGAAATCAGGCTGGTCATTGACGTAATCAACGGTCACAAATCGCCCGTCATCGGATTGGGCGATTTCGGTGGAAAAAAGCGTTAGTCGGCAAACCTCTCCGATCTTTCTGGTGATGCTTCTCAGCATGTCTAAACCAAATTCGGCTTCCTCAACCGGTAACACCGGTCGGTAGACATGAGTGTCCTTATTCCACCAGCACAGGTGGACGTTTTGATCCACCATGAAGGTACGAAACCAAGCCATCCCAAGGGGAAGGTGGGCGGGCTGGATCTCTTCCTGGAGCAGCATCGTGTCTCCCCACAGGATTTTTCGGGCTTTCACCACATCGACTTTACCCTGAGCGCCAAGGATAACGCCCCGGCCGCCTCCGCCGTTGGCCGGCTTGATGATAAAGGGGGTCCCGATGTGCCGGAGCTCAGGGACATTGTGGATGTGATCCCCCTCTTGGGGACCCACGATGATCGTATAGGGAACATCTACTCCCCCCGTTAAAAGTTCTAGGTGCATCGTCGCCTTATCATTCGCCCGCAACAAAAGATCGGGGTCATTGATGAGCGGTTTCCCCGTATCCTTGAGGTGTCGTACCAGGGCCCGAATAGTCTCCACATTATCTGAAGCCCGATCCAAGAAAGTTCGGAAGGAAAGGGAACCCTTTTGAACTCTCCCCGACGTTTCAAAGAGATTGTTCGGATGCACGATATAGCTACTTAACTCGGCCTGTTGACAGGCTCTGTCTAGTCTGAAAACGAAATCGGCATCGAATTCCCACTCCCATGCAATGCCTAAGTCCACAGCCTCGGACAACGGATACCCCTCCTTCCGGGCTTCAAGCCTCTTTTTGGGGTTCTCGATAGTGGTATATTTCTCCCGCGTAGTTCCTCAACGTCATAACTCCGTTCTGGTAGCCTAGAACATAGTCCGGCCCTACTGGGATCTTCCCGCCTCCTCCCGGTGCATCGATCACGTATGTCGGGACGGCGTGTCCTGTTGTGAACCCTCGAAGGGATTGAATAATTTCGATTCCCCTCGATATAGGAGTCTTGAAGTGATCGATGCCCATGGCCGGATCGCATTGATAGAGATAGTAAGGACGAACCCTGATCTTCAGCAGTTCGTGGACCAACTGTTTGATAGTGGTCGGTTGGTCGTTGATTCCTCGAAGAAGGACGGTTTGGCTCCCCAGGGGAATCCCCGCATCCGCCAGGAGACCGCAAGCCTCCCGAACTTCGGGTGTAATCTCCTTGGGATGGGTAAAGTGAATGTTGACGAAAAGGGGGTGATATTGACGAAGCATGCTGACGAGACTCTCGGTGACCCGCATGGGTAGGGTGACAGGAGCACGGGTCCCAATCCTTAGGATCTCGATATGGCGAATGGCTCGCAGCTCTCTGAGAATCGATTCCAGACGACTATCCTCCAAAAGGAGGGGATCCCCGCCGGAGATGAGGACATCTCGGATTTCTCGGTTCTTCCGGAGATAGCAGTAGATGGCATCCAGATTGGCCTCGGTAATGTCGACTTCGCGCCTTCCCACGAGCCTCCTGCGCGTACAATACCGGCAATAGACCGCGCATTTCGAGGTAGCCAGTAAAAGTACTCGATCTGGGTAGCGATGCACGAGGTTGGGGACCACAGTGTGTCGGTCCTCGCCGCACGGGTCTATCATGTCGTTTTTCCCGACAACCAATTCCTTTTTTCGTGGAATGCACTGTAATCGAAGGGGGCACCTCGAATCAAATGGATCGAGCAGGGATAAGAAGTAAGGGGTTATAGCCATGGGAAATTTATGCCAGCACAGGCGGATGACCTCTTCCTCGCTCCTCGACAGGTGAATAATCGACTTCAATCGGTCAAACGTGAAAATTCGGTGGGAAAGCTGCCATTTCCAATCACTCCACTTTTCGGAAGATACGTCTCTCCATGGCTGGATTTTCTCCGGTGTCTCTCGGTGAGAAATAACCTGAAGAGCCCCTCCCTTGGAAGGGTGTTCATCAGGCCAGTCAGGAACTTCCTCCATTCTCCTTGCCTCCTTTGCGGTTTATTCTTAAGGGTTCTAAAACCATCGCATCCTCATTTGGTTTGTTGGTACAGCTCTACCGTGATTATGTTACGACCGGCCTCTTCTCTCACCACACCTTTGATCTCCACCACCTGTTGCATGAGGCCAAGCAATTTTTTCCCCTTCTCGTTTTCCTCAACAATGTACTCCTCTTCATTGGCAGTCAAAATGGCGGCCTTGATCACATTCCCTTTATCATCCCAGTCCACCGGAATGAGAATCCCTTTGATGTTGACTTGTTCATTATTCCTTTCCATTTTCTTGTCAACGCCCTTTGTATGGAAGAACAACCATCTTTTGGCAAACTATAAACAGAGTCGCAGAGAAAAAATTGCTCAGAGTTACAAGGAAGTATGGGAATGGGTATATTTCCCCTTCCCATCTCATGAGTCCGCCCTCGGTATTACTTTATGACTTCGGAAGCCATTACCGTGATGACTTTCTCGCCATCGATGTCCTGAACAACAGTACCGGTCACTTTCACATTTTTGTGGACGAGTTTGAGTAGCTCCTTTCCCTTGGCATCGTAAGAGACGTTGTAGAGTTCACCCTCGGCAGTTTCTATTACGACCGCGATGACATTGCCCTTATCATCCCAATCGTCCGCGTGCACCGTTCCGCTAATCGACACCTCAACAGGGGCAAGACTAGCCGTCGAAGAGAACAAAGCAACACAGGCAAAGACACAAAGCACCAGGATAAATAAGTTTCTGTTCCGTTTCATTTTCAATACCTCCTCCTTGTTCGATTTAGGTTCTAATTTAGGGTAAACAATTTACTTTGAACCGACGAAATTAGGTTTAGCTAATACCTTAATGACTGATGCTGCCACAAAGGCGCCGATGGTTAGGACTTAGTTTTCATCTTATCCACCTCCTTTCCGATATCGATGCATTGGGAGATGGTTTAATAAAAACTCATATGCTCAAGCAGCCCTGGGCATAGGTTGTATTTCTTTCTCTTTTATCTGCACCGTCGTGGACTTCTTACGAAACCATCCTTCATAGAGGATTAATTCCGGGTGATCATCAAGAGATGTATAGTGCTTAACCATTACATTCATTTGGGTTGTCTTGACCTCGTCAAAAACCCGAACATCGTAGGAATCTTTGCGGCCCTGCCTTGGCCGAACCACGCTTTTAAGACGACATACCCAATCGGGATCTTTACCCAGCTCTACCACGAGATACCTTACCACTGGCTCAGGGATATTCTTTGGTTTGGGCAACTTCTGCACTTTTGCCTTTGATGCCTCCACCTCCTTTGGTTTCTTTTTCCAGAATTTCAACATCATCTTTTGACCTCCTCATTGGTTTTTTGGAGATCTCAACCAATTTGTCAATAAGCATCCAAAGCAACAGCCGTGCCATGTTCATAACTAATTGATATCTTAGCATTTTATGGATTATTGGCTTATAAGGATCGGAACTATCGGTTCCGATCCTTGGGGAGGATGTGGAACTTCATCCTTGATGGAGCCTTTTAAAATTGTCTAAGATATTGAAATTATTTTGAAAACCAAAAACAGGAACCTTCCGTTCCGGTAGTCAACCTATCGGAACTTTCAATTCCGGTTCGGGGAAAAGATCGGGTTTTAGCGCAATCTGTTTTCTCGCTTTTCGAGAAAGCACTTCTTTGTAACTTGGGATGCTTTGAGGATTCTCTCAGCACTTTCTCAATCCATCTCGTCGTAAGCATTGGGTTGACATCGATGTTCGACGACGAGGTTTCCCGTTGCTCCTTCGAATCCGCATTTTTTTACCTTATCCGGATAGTTCTTTCCTCCAATGCTTCAACCGATTGATGCTTTTTTTCTGCAACTGCCGAGCCCTCTCTCTGCTGATGCCGAATTTCCTGCCAATCTCTTCCAATGTGTGCTCTTCTTCTCCACCAATCCCGAAGCGTAAACGCAGGATCTCCGCTTCCCTGGAGGGCAAATCGGAAAGGACCTTGTCCGCCATCTCTCGAACTTCTTTCCTTTCAATCACATCAAAGGGAGATGGTGATTGTTCATCCCCGATGAGATCTCCGAGGATCGAATCTTCTCCAACGGGAGTCTCCAAAGAAACCGTCTCGGGAAGGGAAAAGAGGGCCTTGTGGACTACCTTTAAGGAGACCTTTGCCTTTTCAGCTATCTCTTCAGGTTGAGGGACCTCTCTTCGTTTTTTCAGGAAATTGCTATAGGTCTTTGTCAATTTTTGCCTTTTCTCAATGAGATGAAGCGGAATTCGTATGGTCCGCTCCTTCTCCAACCTGGCTCTACGTATGGCTTGGCGTATCCACCATGTTGCATAGGTGCTGAACCTATATCCACGTTTGTAATCAAATTTTGTTACGGCCCTCATCAGACCCAGATTCCCCTCCTGCACGAGGTCCGAAAGGCTAACGCCTGAATACATATACTCTTTAGCAATCTTAACAACCAGCCGTAAATTCCTCTTAAGCATCTCTCCTTTAAGCTGAATCAGCCGACCATAGAGGTTCCTAATTTCCGATAAAAGAGTCATCTTGTGAGGGGGAAATTTTTTTTCTTTCTCAAGCTTTTCCAATTTTCCTGCGATGGCCGCTATTAGCTCGTCGGAGATATTCCGTTGTTTTTTGCCCAGGATATCGATCTCATCAATTTCCAAGTCCAATGTCAAAAGTCGGTGCACGAGATCCCTCTGTCCATCCTGAATTTCCTTTGCCAATGCTGTCTCTTCCTCCTCGCCCAGAAGAGGAATTCTGCCCACTTCCCTCATATAGGCCAGAAGGAGATTTTCGGAAGCTTCAGGCTTAAAGTCACCCGCCTCTCTTCCATTATCAGGTTCCCCTTTCTGTTGAATGTTGCGAGTGTAATCGTTTCTTAAAGGGCTCATCAGATATTCCGTATTCTTATATGCATTTGCGCCTTCGGCTAACATCTCATTATAATATCTCATTAGCTTCTTCATTATTGAAGTAGCCCCTGCTTTTTTCCCTTACTAACCGTTTGTCAGCTTTCCCTTTTTCGTCACCATATAGAATCCACTCATCCCCTTCATATGGTATCAGCCTTTCAACACTCAGACGTGTTTAAGAAGATAATAAATCAATGGACATCCCAACACTGTAGGACGCTGATATTCTCGGTTTTTTATTTACGTAAGAATGCTAATCGAAACTCTGAGTACCATTTAGGCGTCCAAACAGTGCACACCAATGGAATTTCGAAAACAGTAACCTCCACATCCTTGAGTACGCCTATCGCAAATCCCGATTCCGGTCTTCATATGTTAGGTAGTAATACTAGTTTGCCCTTTTGGAGTCGATCGTCACTTCCAGGGAAAAGCATTCGGGTTTGTTGATTATTTTCCTTTTCTCCGAAGTTCCAATAAATTCAAATACCCTCTCTTATAAGGCAACTTGTTGACCGGAAATATTCCTTCCCTTGCAGATCTTACATCTTCTATCAGGTAAAATGCTTTTGGGTTAAATCTATTGATGATTTCAACGACATCTTGAACATCACTTCGTTTTACAATAGTATAAATAATATGCACTGGGCCTGTAGAGCCTTGTGCGTCGACACTTGTAACTCCGTAATTTGCAGATCTGAGAAAGTTTATCAACTCAGATGCATCTTTCTTTGTAATAATTCGGATAGACAGAATACCAATTGCTAATTTTTCCTCGATGTACATCCCAACGAATGTACCTGCAGCAAAACCTCCGGAGTATACAACATAATACGAAAAGTTAGTCAGATTTTGCATGATTTGCCGGATTGCAAAAAGCCAGATAAGCAGTTCGAAGAAGCCAAGTAATGGGGCGATGAGTTTATATCCTCTGCCTATTGCGATGATGCGTATTGTTCCGAGCGAAACATCGCCAATTCGAGCAAGAACAATAAGGAGTGGGATTATAACCCATTTGAATATTTCTGGCTCCCCAAAATAGTCCATTTATTGTTCCCCTAAGATAGATCTATATAATTGATCATGATCGAAATGGCCGAAAAACCAATTGGCAATCAAGGATATGCGCAAGAAACAAGTTTGCTTATGTGCGGCTTTGGTCGGCATTAGTTCAAGTCACTACGTTAAACCTAGGCTACTGACGTAAAACCGAAATGGGCATCAGCAACGAACCAATCAGAGTCATCGGGACCATGTACACCGTGGTTCCACTATCGCTTTATAACGAGAACCGCCTCTTTGCACTTCCTAATGACTTTCTCCGAGACAGAACCGAGAAACATCTCTTCAAGGTTACTCTTCCCGTGAGACCCAAGGACTATGACAGAAATGTCTTCCTTTTCCTCAATGTTCAATATTTCTCTTAAGGGAATTCCAACTGTCACCCTTGACTCTACCTTAAAGCCTCGTTCTTTCAATTGCTTCTCTATCGACCTTATTTCTTGCATTGCGTCTTCTCTGATTTTCTTTTCCACCGCAACGGCACTGCCAGACCCATAACGGACAACAGGTTCGACTCCCCGCTCATCAATGACATGAAAAATGAGAACCTCTTTCGCTCCACCTTCCTTTTACTGCTTTATGTAGCCCAAAGCTTTTTTCGACACATCTGAAAAATCGGTAGGGTATAGAATTTTCTCGAACATGTTTAACCTCCCTTTGGATCATACATCCTCTTGCTAAATTCCTGAACCGTACGAAGCCAATTTCGTTATTGAAAGTAATAATGCACGGCTGCATAGGGTACTCAAAGAATTTGGATGTCCGGATTCCGGCACAACCGAACAACTCTGCCTGCATCTTCCATCCACGCATAGTCGGGTAAAAACCCGGGGAAGGGGATACTTTGGAAAGCTACTCGACTTTAATTTTAATTTTCTTCTTCTTGGCTTCCTCCGACTTGGGAAGGGTTATTTTGAGGACGCCGTTCTTGTAGGTAGCCTCGATCTTATCACTTTGCACTTCCTGGGGGAGTCGAACGGACCTTGTGAAAGCCCCGTAGCTTCTCTCCGCGCGGTGGTAGTCTTCGTCTTTCTCTTCTTTCTCCTGCTTCTTTTTACCCTTGATAGTCAAGACGTCACCGGTGAGGGAGATATCAATGTCTTTCGGCTCCATCCCAGGAACCTCGGCCTTCACTACGATATTGTCCTTGGTTTCGGACATTTCGAGGAAAGGTGACCACTCCCGGTGAAATGGCTCAAGGGTTGGCCATTCACCGAAAAAGCGTACCCACAACCTGTCCATTTCATCCCTGAGAGTGGTGACCTCTCTGAATGGTCTCCACGGTGCTAATTCAAATGCCATTGTACTCACCTCCTGCCAAAGATTCCCCCTTCCCTAATACTTTCAAAAAGTCTATTTCACTGTAACACAAGTGCAATCGGGCCTACGAATGTGGCAAAATTATAGTACAATTTCATACCAGTTTTGATAGCCTCAAAACCTTCTATCCAATGCTGGTGAAGTATTGGAATCGGGGCGACCCTTGAGCACAAAAATGCAGACATCATCTTGTTTTTTCTCAATAATCTCCATTTACTACCCTCCCAACATGTGCAGGTACTCTCATAGATAATTCAAATCTACCGAAATAGTAAAAGGCACCTCCCCGGGATAGAAATCTCATGAAAGCTCATTCCTAGCAATGGTTATGATTTCTCGATGGTTTTCCTCATGGTCAAGACGTTTCTATTCCCGCGCCTTTCGTAAGCGATATAATCCATACAACATCTCATGAGGTAGCAGCCGAGACCACCTATTTCGCGCTCCTCAAGGGCGCATTCAAGATCAGGCGTTTCAACCTCACAGGGATTGAAGGGAATCCCATCGTCCTCAATCCGGAGAACCAAGGTGTCCTTTTCATGCGAAATGGTAACCGTAATCCAATGTTCTCTATTGTTCGTATAGGCGTAGGAAATAATGTTGGAGAATACCTCCTCCATCGCCAGATTGATCTGGAAGATGCCTTTCTTCGACAGTCCAAGGGATGTGCCGAACTCCTCCAGCTTTCGGCGCACCGTATCTAACTCGGATAGGCTGTTCCTGAGTTCAAGCGCGCGAAGGGATTGAGAGTCCTGTCTTGGCATTTTCCTTACCCCTTCTTATTACCAATGCTGTTTAATTTTTCCTCTATCTATCAGTAATGACAAGATACTTCTGCAACAATGTGGAGTTTTCGGCCGAAAGCTCAATGAACTGAATGGCTGATACGCTCTGTTCGTTGGAGAAAGATTCACTATAAACCACTCTTCCTTCCAGAAAGATGGAATTGTTTCCCAGAACCATTTTGAATTTCAGGCGTTCATTTTTGGGCAACGTATAGTGAGTTTTGATCTTCATCCCGCCCATTCCCAGGTCCACTGTAACCGTCAAGAGCTTTTTTCCCCGATGAGTGTATGTAACAATTTTATGAACCTTGTACCTTGAATAGGCCCTTTTCTCATGTTCTCTTTTGGGAATAAGCTCCGAATTTTCGGAGAACCCTTTCATAGTGCGCTGCTTCCCGTTCATGGGGATTTTCTCAGTTTCGCTAATATACTATCGTATTCGGCCCCGTTTGAGGGTTCGGCAATGTTGAACGGTGATTACCTTTTTACCGGCCTCTTCTCTCACCGTGCCCGTTACGTGGACTTCCTGCCGCAACAGACTCAGCAATCGCCTGGAGTTCGCGTCTTCCCTAAGGAGGTACTCCTTTTCGTGGGCGGTGAGAAGAGCGACCCTAAGCGCGTTCCCCCCCTCATCCCACTCCACTGGAACCACAATTCCCACAGCGCGGATTCTCTTTTCCCGTTCCACCGCCTCTGACTCCAGCGTGAATGGGAACGTTTCTTAAACTGTCTGGTCAATCGACAGTCTATCGGTTCTATTCTACCTGTAACCAAGGAGTCCGGGTACGGACTACTCCTCCTATGGGGGTAAGGAATTCAAAGGTCGTTTAATACATTCCCCCGCCTGGGGGTATCGGCGGGGCCTCTTTTTTCTCAGGCTTCTCGGCCACTAGGGCCTGGGTAGTGATCATCAGTGAAGCAACGCTGGCCGCGTTCTGAATGGCCAGCCTGACCACTTTGGTCGGGTCGACAATCCCCGCCTTCACCATGTCGGTATATTCTTCTTTGGCCGCATCAAAACCAAAGGCCCCTTGTTCAGCCTTCACCCTTTCCGTGACAACGGAGCCTTCGTTGCCGGCATTATTGGCAATCTGACGAATCGGCTCCTCTAGGGCTCGTTTGACTATTTTGACACCCATGGCTCGGTCGTCATCAAACTTCAGATTGTCCAGAGCGGGAAGACACCGCAGGTAGGCCACTCCACCGCCGGGAACGATTCCCTCTTCAACGGCGGCGCGTGTTGCGTTCAAGGCATCTTCGACTCGGGCTTTCTTTTCCTTCATTTCCGCTTCTGTACTCGATCCCACATTGATCACGGCCACTCCACCCACCAGCTTTGCCAGCCGTTCCTGAAGCTTTTCTCGATCATAGTCGGAGGTGGTCTCCTCGGTCTGGACGCGAATTTGTTTGACCCGTCCTTCTATGGCGTCGGGCGTTCCCATGCCTTCAACGATTGTCGTGTTGTCCTTATCGATATGAACACGCCTTGCCTTGCCCAAATCCTCCGGCTTCACATTTTCGAGCTTTATACCAAGATCCTCGGAAATCACCCGACCCCCTGTGAGGACAGCGATGTCCTCAAGCATGGCCTTGCGTCTATCGCCGAATCCAGGGGCTTTGACGGCTGCGCATTTGAGGGTTCCCCGAATCTTGTTCACGACCAAAGTAGCCAGGGCTTCTCCTTCAACATCTTCGGCAACAACGAGCAAGGGTTTCCCGGATCGAGCCACCGATTCCAGGAGGGGAAGCATATCCTTCATGCTGCTGATCTTTTTCTCATGGAGAAGAATATAAGACTCCTCGAGTAGGACTTCCATTTTCTCGGCATTGGTTACGAAATAGGGAGAAAGATAGCCCCGGTCAAACTGCATTCCCTCCACAATGTCCAGTGTAGTCTGCATGCCCTTGGCTTCCTCTACCGTTATGACTCCCTCTTTGCCCACTTTTCCCATGGCTTCGGAAATAATATTGCCGATAGCCTCGTCGTTATTCGCAGAGATAGTCCCCACCTGAGCGATCTCCTTTTGATCCTTGGTGGGTTCGCTCAGCTTCTTCAATTCCTGGGCTACGACATCAACGGCCGCATCAACCCCTCGCTTTACCTCCATGGGGTTGACTCCAGCCGCAACGACTCTGTACCCTTCACGATAGATAGCCTGAGCTAGTACCGTCGCAGTTGTCGTTCCATCCCCTGCCGTGTCGCTGGTCTTGCTCGCCACCTCTCTCACCATCTGGGCGCCGATGTTTTCAAACCGATTCTCCAGCTCAATCTCCTTGGCCACTGTCACGCCATCTTTGGTAACCGTGGGAGAACCCCAGGATTTCTCGAGAAGCACGTTTCTTCCCCTCGGGCCCAACGTCACCCTGACCGCATTTGCTATGATATTTACGCCTTTAAGAATCGAATTTCGTGCTTCTTGATCGAATTTCAGTTCCTTCGCTGCCATTTCTTCCTTCCTCCTCGTCGTTTCTTCTAGTGCTCGATCACACCCAAAACATCATCTTCGCGAATGATCAAATGTTCTTCCCCACCGATCTTCACTTCTATTCCCGCATACTTGCTGAACAAAATCCGATCTCCCTTCTTCACATCCAGGGGTTTAACCTTGCCCTTTTCCAGCACCTTCCCTTTGCCCGCGGCGATTACTTTACCCTCCATCGGCTTCTCCTTTGCGCTGTCGGGGATAATGATCCCTCCACGGCTCTTTTCTTCCTCTTTTAGGCGTTGCACTAGGATCCTATCTTGTAATGGTCGGATATTCATATTTCATTACCTCCCCTTCCGAAAGCCAGATCTTTTTTGACTTGGCCAACTTGCCTTTCGCGGTGACCAAAATAGGCACGGTTATGCGAAGAGTAAAGGGATAACCTTTGCGAATCGGGCTTAGAGTGATAACTTTTTGTAATTTCTCTTACCTACGCAACCCGGGGCATAGGCTGGATCTCTTTGATTTCCACCTTCAAGGACTTCTTATCGTACCATCCTTCGTACAGGATCAGTTCGGGGTGTCCGTCAAGGGACGTGTAGTCCTTTATTGGCACATTCGCTTGGGCTGCCGTAGACATGTTAAAAACCCTTACTTCGTAACTGTCTTGCCCGTCCGGACGAGGACGCACAACTGCCTTAAGATTCCAAACCCAGTCGGGATTCTTCCCGAGCCCGACAACGAGATATCTCCCCACGGGCTCCAGAATATCCTTCGGCTTTGGCAGCTTGGGCACCTCTGGACTTGACTCTCTTGTTTCCGTTTTGCTTTCCCAGAATTTCCACTTCATCTATGGCCTCCTTTTTATCTTCTTGGGCGTTTCAAGGCCTCGATGAATAAATAGAGCAAGAGCCATGCCATCTTCATAACCTATTGATATTTCACGATTTTATGAATTATAGTGGATACTAATCGGAACTAGCGATTCCGGTACCTGGATAGAGTATACGGCCTTGCCTCGGGGTGAAATTTCTGAGATGGCTTAATGTATAGAAATAATGAGGAAATTCAAAACAGGAACATTCCGTTCCGATAGTCAGCCTATCGGAACTCCCAATTCCGATCTTTACGTAATGACGCCAATATTCGCATTGATTCATTGATTTACAGATATCACGATGAACTAGGCCGTCAGAAATTATCGAAGGCCGGGGAGGTTCATAGGTTTGGAGTACTGCATTCGAGGAACTTTGGTAATGGGAATAAAGCCGGCAGAATTCTTAGCTCCTTACCATTGACACGGACCTGCAAGGAAGTCCGGGCTAACCATGATTTGGTCTAACGACGAGAGGGAAATGGAGGGAACCCCTGAGGATCCTTGTGAACTGAGTTTTTTACATAGATTGCATCAGCAGCTTCTTAAACTCCATTGGATCGTTCGAATACATTTTGAGAGCCCGCTTATAGCCAATGGTTTTCACTATTTCAATGCCCTTTCTTAGATGCCTATATTGTTTCAATTCACCCTTTGATTCTATGTCCTCTTGGATCAAGGAATATGGAAGGTTGGGGACGCATCTTCTTATAAAACAAGGCACCAACGCGCGAACCACGCCCCCTACGATTGCCTCTTCTACGGCAATCCAATCTTCTGCGATACTCTCCACCCCTTTTATGCTCCTCACAAAATCTATCTTCACTTGTTCCCCGATAGCCCTCTCCGTATGTTCTCTCAATGCAATGTGCAACGTCTCTTCAACCGGAACCGTAAGAGCTGTGTAGGGGTTTTTTGCGCTATTCTGCCATATGGTGTAATTGTCCCTTCTAAATTCAAGCTTGCCGTTATCCCCGAGATATACTGTGGTGGTATAAGAACCTACTGTGCCTAGAAATACTATGCCCCTTAAATCAATCTTCACTTTCTTGCGCCCTTTATTGGAAAAAATGTACCTGGCCACAAATTCTTTCGCCAAGTTATGGACTAAAAAAACCGTTATACCACTATCGCCGATTATGGGGCTTTCCTGATCCAAGGTTTGCAATTTTCTATATGGACTATATGGACTATTCAGATTCGTCTTATCCAATACATAACCTATTACATCCTTGCAGTAGTTCTTAAATATAGTCGCATATTCTTTCCTGGTCTCAGGAACAAAGAGTAATCTATGCATAAGGGTATCTAATCTCCACCTTATCTCCTCACCCCCAAACTCCTTTCTAATTCTTTCTATTAGTTGCGGATGTTGGTTAAAGTAGTCGAGATTCGCCTCATGACTATCTTCATCAAATTCCCTTTCAAAATCGCTGAAAACGTACAGGGGCTTCTCCCTGTCCTCAAGTTCAATTAGATCTACCAAGCGAGTATAATCACTCGGAAACACAAGGCTATAGTCTGTTGCCGGGGATATTAATATAAGTAACCCCATACTCAACACTGCCTTGAACAAGAAGCTCCATTTCGCAACCTTCCTTCCTCGCGCTGTGTCCCGAGTTACTGTCTGACTTCTTTGCTCCATACCTAATCGCGTACCCATTTTGGCCTCCTAAAGCATTTACTATTCAGGAGATGCATAGGACAGATGAATTACATTCACATAAAGATCTCACTTCCTTCTCGATTATTGCAAACCGCCCCTTAATTCTGGGAAGGCTTTAGAGGCAGAGAAAACTGGAATTTCAACACGAGGCCGTATAGAAATTCACCTTATTTTTCCATTATTAGCACGTTAAAACATTGAAATCAATCAGAATTTGGTGAATCATCTTTCCAGTTACGTATGGAGGTTTGAAAAATGGTGGGTTGAAGGGGGATATAGATTCTTGCCAAGAAATCCTACCGCAACGTTCACCCGCCGGTCTGGCATAACTTCACATCTGCACAGGGTGGTGATCTAATTGCGAGTTTGAAGAAGAACTCAAACAGCCCTCGGGGATCGGTAAAGGACTCATCCGGTGGGCAATTGAACACAGTTGGGGCAACAGCTATCAAACCCAGGATGAAAACAGAGCACTGCACCGGCAGAACTGCCGGTAGAACCGAATTCCCCGGTCTTCGGAGCTGATTTTCCTTCCGGGTTATCTAGTAGTTGGGGGGAGAAAAAAAAGGGGCCTGGGAAGGCCCCCAATAAAACGGTGAGCCGAACCTTATTCCTCAATTACCTCATACGAAGTTACCTCGATCATCATCTTCCCCTCGCGCTCCTCGACTGTACCAGTCACTTTGACTTTTTTGTCGACCTTTCCCATCAGCTCTTTCCGCATATCCTCACCAGCAACAACATATTCCTTACCATCATCGCCCACGATATCCCCCTGATCAGTCACCGTTCCCGTGATCGTAACCTCACCAGCCTCTGCGGGCTTTTCTGCTTCAGCCGCTGGGGCTTGTGTCACAGCTGGAGCTTGAGATACCTTCTTCTCTTCGGCCTTCTGGCAACCTGCGACAAGAGTGAACCCGGCAAGCAGGCACAGACACAGCAACGAGGCTAAAACCTTTTTCATATTTGCCACCTCCTTCACTCGGCATCTCCGTAAGGGCTATTCAATTACTTTGAAATCGGTTATGGTGATGACTTTTTTACCCTCGGCCTCCTCAACGGTTCCAGTCACCTGTACTTTCTTGTTAACAAGCTCCATTAGCTCTTCTCCCTTGTCATTTTCAGCCACAGCATACACCTGACCGTCATCAGCAACTATTCCTTCCTCGGAGATTGTTCCCGTGATGGTTACCTCAGCCGCGAGCAAAGCCGTTCCCGCTAACATGGCGACAAGCAACAAGGCACAGATTCCCACTGCCAAAAATTTTTTATTCCGTTTCATTTCTCATTCCTCCTTTTTCGGGCCTCCTTTCCAGTATCTAGGATAGCTGAAACGGAGAAACCCTAATCTGTTGCCTGATTGGTTTGGTTCCCAATTAGCTCAGACTGCCGGACCGGCAGCCATGCTCAGACCATTTTTGCTCTCATCTTGCTTCCCTCCTTTCTGTGAGAGACACTTTTGGCTCTCAGTAGTTTCACTACGTCCGTCCTGTGAGGATCTCCCCGTCAAAGGTAGTCCATTTCGAATTTTCCAAACTATCCCTACCTTCCCCTGTAGCTTCTTCGGTATCAAAATGCATTTGCAATTATAATAAGCAACGGATATGCCAAAGGCTATAACCTATTGATATTTCAGAGTATTATTAATTATCGGGTGATATTGATCGGAACTATTGGTTCCGATTATGGGGAAAAGGGATGTGGCCTTGTCTGTAAGAAAACCTTTTGAGATGGTCCAACGTGTGGTAATAAGAAGGAAATTCAAAAAGAGAACTTCCAGTTCCGATAGTCAGCCTAGTTGGAACTGGAAATTCCGGTTTTTATGCATCGGCAGGAAGCTATTTGAACTCTTCTTTTCGAATACCGTGCTTTGTCATGAGCTTGTGTAATTGCCGGGCACTGATTCCCGCAGCCTCCGCGGTTTTTCGGATTCGTCCTTCATTTGTGGCTAACAATCCTTTCAAATATTGCCTTTCAAGGGTTTCGATGCCACGACGTCGCACCTCCGCCAAGGTAGCGGCCGTGTTGAGGGGGAGGTGCGCCTTACCATCACCTAGCGGCATAAGTTCGCTCGGAAAACTTTCTGGCGTCAACATGGAAGAAGTTTCCAGGATGAATGCCCGCTCGAGGAGGTTTTCCAACTCTCGTATATTGCCTGGCCACGGGTACCGATCAAAAGCATCCAAGACCGGGGGATGAATGCCCCGAATTTCTTTCAGGTGGAACTTGTTCAGTTTTGCCAGAATATGTCTTGAGATAATCGGAATGTCCTCTCTCCTCTCTCTTAATGGAGGAATTTCCATTGGGAACACGCCCAATCGGTAGTAGAGATCATTTCTGAAAAGGCCTTGATCGGTCATCTTTTTCAGGTCCGTATTTGTTGCCGCAATGATTCTTACGTCGACCTCGATGCTCGCTTCTCCACCAACCCGTTGCAAAGTCTTTTCCTGTAATACCTGCAATAGTTTAATCTGGGCAGATGGAGTGATGGTCCCGATTTCGTCGAGGAAAATGGTCCCCCCATGGGCAAGCTCAAACTTTCCCAACTTCCTCCGTATGGCTCCAGTAAAAGCACCTTTTTCATGTCCAAAGAGTTCGCTTTCCAGAAGGGTATCAGGAATTGCCCCGCAATGGGTGCTTATAAACTGCTTGCCCCTTCTGTGGCTGTGGCTATGAATGAGCTTGGCCACAACTCCCTTTCCGGTTCCTGTTTCCCCGGTGAGCAGGACCGTACTCTTCGTTGGTGCAACTGCCCGAACTTTTTCGAATACTTCCCTCATCACCGGACTCTCTGTTTGAACGATTTCCAGCGAATCCGCATCCCAAAAACTTTCACGGAAATGCTCCAATTCCGATTCCATCTTAGTGGATTCGTAGAGACTTTCGATGAGGTATTTTGCCTCTTCTTTGTCGACGGGATAGGTAAGGTAATTACTGGCACCCGCCTTCACAGCCATCACGGTTTCCCTTAACATCTCCTGGGATGACATAACAATGATTTGAGCAGCCGGAAAGGCTTGCAAAAAGGGCTGCAAGGCGGTCTTATAGTCATAATGGGGTTCCACAAGTCTTGATTCGCGGAGAAATTCCAGGTCAATAAAGGTGAAATCATAGCGTCTTTCCATAAATTTATCCAGGCATGAAGCCTTGCTGGATGCAGTATCAACCTTGTATTCAGTGGCAAAGGTTTCTTGAAGGACGTTGCAAACTGCATTATTCTTTGACGCAACAAGAATGAGTCTCATCTGAACCTCCGGGGTAACGGAGTGCCTTAAACGGAAAAAGTGACAGTATGTAGATGGGAAGTATTAGGACAGCACTATCCTGATGAGGAAAGGCCCCTTCCCACAGGTTAAACAACATCCCGGGAAGATCTCCCAGCTAAATTTTCGAACATATCGAGGGCGAAGTCAAGAGGTGTGATGGCGACCATCTACACCTGGGATCTTTATGGGATACCTTGAGCATCGTTGGCGCTAGCGCGCCTCTGAGGAACATATACCGGTTAGCAACTCAATTATTTGATTTCGCAAAACACCAGAACTCCCAGTTCCGATATGGCAGAAAGCGGAACCTTAAATTCCACTACTTGATCTGTCAGTTATTTCAATGATTTGGACCCTCCTTCGTCTTCGTGTACTAAATCAGATCGAATGGCAACTGCAAATATCGGAACCAATAGTTCTTAAAACTATTTCTCCATATTTAAAAAAACTAATAAATTCAATATATTATTGAACTGGCACGGCTGTTGCTATACTGCATCGAAAACAAAACAGTTTGGTTGGGTTAAGACCCATCATAGAGAGGAGGTAACAAAGCATGTTAGTCATCACCTTTATCATTTCAATTGTCGCACTGATCATTTCCATCCTCGCCTACCAGAGGACCGGCGGGGCAAAGGAACTGAAGAAAACAGTTGATTCTCTCTCATCAACCATGGAATCCCTCAAGGATCGTGCAGGGGAAGAATTGAAGGAACG
>Ga0209427_10002351_pt1 | contig 22255 bp, 23 predicted proteins | sample DeeMarSWOR136_30_FD_187465 | JGI IMG/M metagenome (GOLD analysis project Ga0209427, IMG submission 187465) | Marine sediment microbial communities from White Oak River estuary, North Carolina - WOR-1-36_30 (SPAdes) (version 2) | ecosystem: Environmental > Aquatic > Marine > Intertidal zone >...
TCGTAAGAAGCCGGCGCATCCACTCTTTATCTGTTTCAATGCGTGCCGCTTGTTGTTTTGGAGCGCAAGTCTGTATGCCGTTTTTTGTCAGCTCATCGGCTAACCCTACCTCCAATGGTGCTTCTGGTCCGATGAGTGCGATGTCAATCTGGTTCTTTATTGAATAAGAGACGATTTCGTCTGAGTGTGTCTCTTTTTGTTGTATGTAGTCGGTTGCGAGCTGTTCGATACCAGGGTTTAGGTTGTTCATGACAGAAAACAACGATGCTTGTGCTGATCGAATTACCGCATCACAAATAGCATGCTCTCGTGCGCCTCCTCCAACTACTAATACGTTCATATAATCTCCCCTCTACGAATAATGCATTGTATTATTGTTTTTCTAGTTGTTTGTTTTTCAGTATTTCACTGACTCTTATCAGTGGTATGAACTCAACTTCGAGTTTTTTAAGCTTTTCTTTTGTTCCACTCTCCCGGTCAACGACCGCCAGTGCTTTTTCGACCTCTGCGTTGTTCTCACGGAGAATCTGGATGGTTTTTATCACAGATCCACCGCTTGTTGTGACATCCTCAATGATAAGCACGCTTTTTCCTTTCACGTCAGCGCCCTCGATTTGTTTGCCTGTCCCGTGTTTCCGTTTTTCTTTCCTGATAATCACGTAGGGAATCCCTGTTTCTAATGAGACTGCGACGACAAGGGGCACTGCGCCTAGTTCCATACCTGCGAGCAGGTCGTATCCTTTTGTAAACGCGCCCATTTCTTGTGCGATGAGTTTGAGGGTTTTTGGTTCTGTGCTTGCTTTTTTTATATCAATGTAGTAGTCGCTGATTGCTCCTGATGTAAGGACGAAACGTCCGAATTTGATTGCGCCGCATTCTTTGAGGTGTTTGATAAGTTTGTCTTTCTTCATGTCATGCAGGGGTAATTGTTCTAATGATTTATAATTTTATATTTTAGATGAGGTGAGAGGGTGAGAGAGTAAGTATCAAGGGATAGTGGGGTGTTTGGGAAAAACCAAACGTAAACATACAGTATTTAAAGGTTGTAATAGATAATTGGTTATACGAATTATGACGAAAATCACCCTAGATCGCGAGACATTCAAGGCGCTTGCGTCCGATACGAGACTAGACATTCTTAAGACTCTTGATGGGAAAAATATGGGTCTAAATGAGATTGCCAAGGTGACGAATTTAAATAAGGCGACACTCCATGAGCATCTGACAAAGCTGCATGAGGCGGGGCTTATCAAGCGAAATGAACGTGAGGGTCATAAATGGGTGTATTATACACTGACTTGGAAGGGTGAAAGCCTGCTGCATCCGGAAAACACGAAGATTGTTGTTTTGTTTGCGTTGACGTTTGTTGCATTATGGGTTGGTCTTGTGCAGTTGATCTGGTACATTAAGGGCACGATTTCCGATATCGGGTATGATATATATACCATGGGTGATGAGGTGGTGTTGACTAGTAAGGGGTTGGTCGATTCAAGTGGTATGTTTCTTTCAGGGAACGGATTTGGTGAAGGGTTTATGGTCCCGCCAGGTCTTCCTGATTTTTTCCAGATGTTTCTGATGAAAGCAAAACTTGCGTATTACCAGGGTATCCCGCTTGGGAGAGAGCTTTCGGTTTTTGAAAATAGTTCTGATTCTGGGTTTTTAACAACCACTGAGGGTGGTCGTTTTGTTATTGACCAATCACAGGGATTGATTCAGTTGGTGTATCAGGACCCGGTGTTCCTGTATATGGCGGTTGTCTGTTTCGTGTTATTTTCTATCTTGTTAAGTGTGGCTGTCTGGCGGCTTTGGGAGAATCGTACACCAAAACTTTAGAAGAAGAACCGAAAATAATTTTTTTTATTTTACCGCTTTTGGTTCCATTTTGTTGTTTGTTCCCTCAAGGTCGAAGAAATCGAGTAATGTTTTTTGCATCCACATTCACCCCATGACAAGCGTATGAGATCATGTGTTATATTCTTTTTGTTTTGGTTTAATCGTTGGCATTTTATCAGCAAACATATAAATACATGCAATGACAAATAATATCATGATATAAAATATCATTATAACCTTGAAGAGGTGTCACACAACAATGACAAAAAACTCCCCGGACAAAATAAACCCTTTTATTTCTGAGGTGACCAGGCGATAACTATGACTGCCATCACCTTCGCACTTATAGGGTTCATGGTAGGACTGTTCGTCATGGCTATCATACACTTGTATAAATACGTCTTCAGAATAATGGGTAGATAAAAAAAACGGTAAGAAGAATCACGGTTTATTCGTACGGCGCTGCCTCTTTTAAGAGATCCACCTGTGAAATGATCATCCGTCGACAGCAATATCGCTCCACACCAAGGTCATCAAGGATTTCCTTTGGGGTCTCCTTTGGTTTTTGACCAGAGGCTATTACCTTCTGATACATCTCATATCGTTTCTTGTATTCTTCATATAATGAGGAGATCACCTTCCCGCAGGTGAAACATCGTACCGGTATAATCAATTCAATCACCTATAAGATTTCTGCCTCCTCTTGCGTGCACCACGTCCCAGAGGCTTTTTACTTTCTTTAATCCGTGAATCACTCACCAGCAGATCCCGATCAAATCCAAGAAATGAGAGTCGAAGAGCAGGATCCCCCGTGTATTCCACCAGACCTTTTGCAATCGCTGTTCGTATTGCGTTTGCCTGGCTCATAAACCCACCACCATGCACATCAATATTGATATCCACCGTGCTTACATGATGTTCTGCAAGCTGCAACGGTTCCATGATTTTGTATCGCGCTATTGCTGGCTCATAGAACTCTACAGGGATTTTATTGATGCGAACTCGACCAGCGCCCTTAACTACAGTTGCTTTAGCTACTGAAGTCTTCCGTTTTCCTGTTGTGTTAACGACTTTCTTGCTCATATTACATTTTCGCTCCTAGGAATTCCGCTACTTCCCGCAGCGTCATATAATCAGCAGGGTGTTTCTCAGCCGTAGCGATCTTCTCAAAGGTCTTTCCTTGCAGGTCTTTTGGCACCCCAATATAGCATCTCAGTTTCTTAAATGCTGTTCTTCCATGGGGTTTTTGATATGGGATCATCCCACGGATCGTTCGTTTCATGATACGATCAGGCATCCGGGGGTAGAACGGACCTTTCCTATACGTACCTACCTCACGTTCATGTTGATAATGCTCTTTTATTATGACTTTCTTACCAGTGACGATCGCCTTCTCGCTGTTGATCACAACAATCTCTTCTCCGTTTAGGAGGCGTTTTGCGACAATCGTGCAAAGTCTGCCAAGCACTGCACCTTCTGAATCAATGATGGTCACCATACTTATCCCACGATCCTAATATCCTTTCCTTTCGGATTGTTTTTAACAAGCTCCTCAATTGAAAGTGTTTTTCCACCTGCTTTTTTTATCTTTTCATGTGCTTTTTCTGAAAATGACCACGCTGCGATCGAAATTTTTTTAGTCAGCTTCCCTGTCGAAAGCACTTTCCCAGGGATAAGCGCGGTCTCTTTTTCATGAACATACATGCTGATACGATTTAAATTTATTTCAGGCCAATTCTGCAATGGTTTTTCCAATCGCTCTGCGATATCCTTCCAGATTGGCGCCTTATTCTCATATGCACTTTTTTTCAATCCTTTTATAAGATTTATAAGGGCTGGATTTGTTTTTTTGACGTCTCTCGTCATAAGCTGGTTCCCCAGTATTGATGAATGGTAGGAAAACAAAGTGGTGTTTATAAGATTTATGGGGGCTTAGATATCCTTTAAATGGAACCTCCAGATTGCTAAGGCAAAAAATACAAAAATCCAGGCAAGCAGTACACCAAGCAGAAGACTTGGTGTATACCAGGCTGGGTTTTCTATCAAACCAGCGTCGATGTTTGACTGAACCGGTCCAATCGTCATGGTGATAAGGGAGGAATATACCGAGATGGGATTAAAGAGGTTTGCCATGTGGTACCAGTCAGGGATAACAAGAGTTGTATCCATAAGAGTTGTGCTGAAATCTATGGTCGTTGCCAGTATTCCAACAAGGATGATGGGTAGGATAATATTAAACAGGAACCAGAGGAAAATCGCACCACCAAGTGCTGTTGATCGTTTTGAAAAAACAGTGGAGAAAAACAACGAGAGGCTAAGGAAAACTAATCCAAAGATCATCGTGATGCCGATGAAGACTAGGTATTCAATGAAGTCCACGTTTGGAACATTCAGTCCGATTATCAATCCTGCGACACCAAAGCCAATCAAGATAGTCGTGCACAGCACCGCTCCAAGTCCTAGGAGTTTTCCCACGGTGATTTCAAAGCGTGTTGTGGAAAGTGAAAGTAGTGCGCTCATGGAACCACGCTCGATTTCTCCGATAATTGCCGCATATCCAAGCATGAAGGCCACAATGGAGATGAGGAATGATCCTAGTTGAGTCATTCCTGAGATTGTGATTCCGAGATCCTTCCATCCACTGCTCCCCAGTGAACCGAAATAGGAGATGACCAATGTAAGAAGCGCAAACATCACAGAAACTAGGATGATCCATTTGTTTCTGATGTTGTCCATGATTTCTTTTTTCGCGATACTGATGACCGTGTTTGTCCGCATGCTTACGCCTCCGTATACCGCATAAATACTTCTTCCAGGGTCGGCTCCTTGGTCTGCAGGTTTTGGATGCTTCCTCCTGCGTTGGTGATTGCAAGGATGACTTTTGCTTTCAAAGCCCCGTCACAGATGATTTCAAGAGTGTTTTGTTGAGCAGTCACCCGATCAACTCCTGGTAGGTTTCGTACTGCGTTTTCTATTTTTGTTGACAGTGAGTCGACAGTTACTGTAAGCTGGGGTTTTAAGCTTAGTTTTTTGCGTAGGCCATCCACAGTGTCCTGTGCGACAAGGATTCCTTTGTTGATGATGCCGACACGGTCGCAGATCTCCTGGATTTCGCTTAAAATATGTGATGAAACAAAAATGGTTGTTCCTTTTTTCTTCATCTCACGGATTTTATCACGTATTTGGACGACTCCACGCGGGTCAAGTCCACCGCTTGGCTCATCAAGAATAAGAATAGGAGGGTTTCCGAGGATTGCACGTGCCATTCCAAGTCGTTGGACCATGCCTTTTGAGAACGTCCCGACCCGTTTTTTTCCCGCGTCAGCAAGGCCAAATTCTTTGATAAGACTAGGGCATTCCTCTTTTGAGACATGTTTTATTTCCGCGTAGAACTCAAGATTCTGCAACGCGGTGAGGTTGTCGTAGAAAGCGACTTTCTCTGGCATGTAACCGACATGTTTCTTTGCTTCCTTGCCATGTTTGCGTACATCGATACCACTTAGATGAATGGTTCCTTGGTCTGCATGCAACAAGTCAAGCATCGCTTTGATTGTCGTAGTTTTTCCTGCGCCATTTGGTCCAAGAAAGCCGAAGATCTCCCCTTTTTTTACGTGAAACGAGATGTTGTTGACCGCGGTAAAATCGTTATATGTTTTTGTCAGGTTGCTAACCTCGATGGTCGCGAGGTTGCCTGGCAGTGGTTGTATTATCTTTTCTTTGGGGAACGTAAATACTCCTTTTTGGTTACACTGTGGGCAAGTAAGGTTGAGTTTATCCCCTGGTTTTCCTGCGATGGTGATGATAGTTTTACAGCGGGAACATTTGACGAGTTGCGTTGCCATAGTATGGGTGCTCCTCTGTGTTTTTTCTTCGTAATATCTGGGCTGCTATTTAGGTTTATTGGCGTTGTATATGTAAAAGATTTCTTCTGTTTCTCTCCTGAGCAGAAAATATTTATACTTGTATTTATTATTTATTTATGGTTTTGGAAGGAGGCAAAAGAAATGAATATACAAGCTATTTTGAAAAAGGCAGGTGTTTTGCTGCTGATAAGCCTGATGCTGTTGTCGTCAGGGGCTATCGGGGCGAATACGTCTAGTAAAAAATGTCGTAATATAAATAATGAATCACCTGTTCAAACCGCTGCACTTAATCGCGAACTTATATGGGACAATGTGATAGGTGTCTATGGCTCCCTTGGTGGTATTATTGTTGCAACGGTGCGAACTGAAGGTATTGCGTTTCCAGCTGATGATATCAAATTTACCACAGAAAAAGAAGTGACCAGTGTATACTGGCAGGGCGGGTATTTTCAATGTCAGCTTGGGGAAGGACAAAAGGATTACCATTGGGATTGGCGTGTGCTCTTCTGGAGTGATGACGGCACAGAAAATCGACCTGGTAATGAGATTTATAACCAGACAATACCAGACGCCGCCATTACTCGTGAGTTTTGGTATAATTATACGCATCCTACAAATGGGAACACCTATTGGGTTGCAAACTACTCTGCTGATTTACCCGTACCAATCACCTTAAGTGCGAACACAAAATATTGGATAACCATACAAGGCATTCAGATCCCTAATACCTACCCGCAGGCTTGTTGGTCTAGACACAATATTACGGATGGTGGGATACTCTTGCATCAAGCTGTTATTAAGGCAGCGTACTGGGGGTATCCAAGCTGGACCGATATTTCTGTGCTTGTCCCCGATCAGCTCCCCCATGATTTGAACTTTCAATTATTCGGTGGCGATGCGCCTGATACGACACCTCCTGTGACAACCGCGACACTTGAGGGTGATCTCAGTAGTGACATCTACATCTCAGATGTGACCGTGACCTTAACAGCAACGGATAATAACTCTGGTGTGAACTACACAAAATACAAAGTGGATGATGGCACATGGATGACGTATACTGATCACTTTGTCGTGTCTGGGAACGGTGACCACACTATTGCGTTCTACTCGGTCGATAATGCAGGAAATGTTGAAACAGAGAAATCAGTGACCTTCACGATCCGATACCCAATTGAGATAACTATCAAAGGTGGATTTGGTGTTTCAGCGGAGATTAAGAACAACGGGACGTCGAATCTTTCAAATGTCGATTGGATGATTTCCCTTGATGGGAAGCTTATCTTTGTTGGAAAAACAAAATCTGGAACCATCGCCAGCCTTGCGGCAGGTGAGACAGCTATGATAAAGGACTTTGTCATTGGGTTAGGGAAAACAGGAATCGCTGTTGAAGCAGACGGCGTGAGTGCAAATGCAACAGGAACAGTCCTGCTGTTCTTTGTTCTAGGGGTAACATAGGTTACCCCCCTCCTCTCCTTTTTTTCTGTTTCAAGGATGTCTATAACCACGTTTTTGAGGTGTAGGATGTGAATCACGGTAGTGTTTTAGCGGTTTTGGGATTTTTTCTAGAAGAAAACATTTAAACATAGGAAGAATGATTCATCTTTAAGGGGGAAATGCGACGTGAAAAAGAACTATCATTTGAGATGCTGTTGTCTTCCAGTTACCATCATCATGCTTGTACTACTGGCAAGCGCTTATCCCACCGCAAGTCTTGCAAATACGAGTGTATCTGAACCGTTAATTCTTCAAGATGATATGGAAAAGAAGGGTTTTTTTGACGGCTGGGAGCTGCAGTGGAGCTATGCATATGGGGGGAATGGTCATGCGCAATTTGCCCAGCCTGTGGGGGATATAGATGAAGATGGGGTAAACGAGGTTCTCCTTGGTGGGTATGAAAATTTCGGTGTTTGCCGGATTTTATCGTATGATACTATACAGAACACCTACATAGAGGAGTTTTCTTGGTTTGTCCCCGGTGGTTCGTATCATTCTCCCTCTGGTGCCTGTGTGGTTGATCTGGATGAGGATGGGGATCTTGAGTTTTGTGTCTCATGGGCTTATTCTGGCGCCGATGGAGTGTATGCGTACGACTGGGATGGAACAACGCTTACGACACTTGATTGGTACTCTAGTACGGGCGTCGATTTCGTATATGATATTTATACCTGCGACTATGATGATGACGGCCATCCGGAGGTGTTGATAGCAAATGATCCTAATCCCGGTGGCATTCACGTCTCTGCTCTTGGATGGAATAATCAAACCACCTCGTTTTCGTATGAAACCTCCTGGACGTGTCCAAGTGGGTCTGGGTACTCGGTTCCTATGGTCTGGAGTGGGGATGTCGATAATGATGGGAAGACAGAGGTGATCGCGGATGTCTCGAATCTGGATTATGCGACCGCGGGGACCTGGGCGCTGAACTGGGATGATACAACCAGTACATGGATTGGGGTGGCTGTGTATACAGGCTACCCTGCTGGTACCACGGTCTTCGGCCTTGGTGTTGGTGATGTGGATGGGGATGGTAGCCCTGAGATTGGTGTTGGGTCCTATGGGGGGCCGCCTGGTGGGTGGCTATTTGAATGGGATGGAGATGAGTATATATTGGTTTGGCATGGTGAGTATCCTGGTCAAGATCCGGTGATTGAGTCTGTCGCGATCGGTGATGCTGATAACGATGGGGAAATCGAGTTTTGTTTTGGCACAGGCAACGTGCATGTCATCGGATGGGATGGTTCTCTGTATTATGAGGAGGCAACGCTTACTGGTCCAACAAATATGCTTGCTGGGTTAATCATCGGTGACTGTGACTCTGATGGGGATAATGAGGTGAAGGGTTGTGAGATCCTTGGTGGGACCGGGAGTGAATTTATTTGGAAATATGTACTAACTGATGCCATCCCTCCCGTAACAACCTGTATTTTGGATGGCGAGCTGGATGGGGAGGTGTACCGCAGTGATGTGACGGTGATACTAACTGCGACTGACAATGGATCTGGTGTTGACGTGACGCGATATAGGCTTGATTCGGGTGCCTGGACGGAGTATCTTACACCGTTTTTAGTGACTGAGGATGGCATCCATACCGTGTTGTTTTATTCAGTTGACAAGTCAGGTAACGTCGAAGAGCAGCAGAAGTGTGTCTTTACGATTCAGCATGCGCTGCCACTTGACGTTTCTATAAAAGGCAGGATTGGTGTATCGCTTGTTATCAAGAATAATGGTACGACCTCATATACAGATATTTCTTGGAGCATGGCACTCGAGGGTGGGTTCTTAGTCAAAGAGAATCAGAGCTCAGGGGTAATCCTGCAGCTTCCCCCTGGTTGTGAGACGACCAAGAAGCTTCCAGTTCTTGGGTTTGGTACCGTCACCATTACGGTTATGGTAGATGGTATTCAGAAGACTATGAAGGGATTTGTATTGTTATTTTTTGTTCTTGGGGTACGTTGATCCCATACATTTTTTTGTTATGGTTGTTACGTTTAGTTGGGAAAAAAATTATATATCTTGTATGTGTTAGAAATGTATTAGGAGGAAAATTATATGAAAAAAATATTTCTTATCGTGGTAGTGCTCTGCATAATTCTTTGCGGATTACAAGCAAGTGCGTACGAAGATATTGTCACAACTACTGAATTTGGGGATTGGGGACAGAAGTCAACTTATCAAACCGTCTCATATGGCGGTGAGGTGTTAGATCAATACCAAATCTATAATGGGACGTTTGGACCAATTGGTGTTTTCCCAATGCTTCCGAATAAAAACGTTACTATTACTCAGTCGTTTGTGCCACAGAAGGAGATGCTAACCCGCATTGAACTTCAGATTGGTAAGAACTCGACGACAACCTATCCATTTATGCTGGCTATTCGGGATGAGTTGACCGCTGAATCTCTTGGGGTGTCCATTGTAGCTGCTGAGGATATCCTAACAGAGAATTTCAGATGGATAAGCTTTTCATTTACTAATTTGAAGCTAACCACTGGTCAGACTTATTGGATGGTAGCCTACACAGCAAATGTCTCTGATAATTTTTATGGATGGACTGCAAATGATACAAATCCGTATCCCAATGGCTCGGTGGCGATTTCGATGAACGACGGTCAAACATGGCAGAATGAAACAACCGTTGATATGACCTTTAAGACCTATGGGATGGATGCGACAGAGCTTGAGCTTGAGCTGTTCGGGGGTATCGGCGTGGAATATTCTATCAAGAACGTTGGGTTAGTCGATGCACTCGGCGTGCAGATCTATCTTAAAATCACGGGTGGGATTCTCAACCTTATTAACATCACAGAAGATGGTGTGTTCATATCTCCGTTAGCACCAAATGCATCAATCGATGGGGCTGTGATACCACTTGGACTAGGACCCATGGCTGTGACAATGATAGTGCGTGCTGCCAATGCAATGGAGGTTACTAAAAACTTTGATGCAGTCATCCTATTTTTCTTTGTGATCCTCAAATAAACACCACCCCCTCTTTTTTTAGTTATAGAAACTATTCTACTTCATCCTTATAGGCGAAAGGAGGTGTATGCTTACAAAATAAAGGGTGTGTATGAAACGGTTTTATTCCTTTTTCATGATGGTTTTATAGCAGGGGAGGAAATCTTCGATTGTTTGGAGCTTCCAGAGTATAAAACCAACGTTTTCTTCCATAGGCTGCTTTTTTTCATGATTTAACAATTTATCCCGCATTTTTCCTACCCCTCTTTTATTTATCATTACTAGTTTATATATTTTGCTCATTTTTTAAGAAAAATTATCACATTTTGTTCTCTTTGGCTGGACTGGTGATACCAAACCAATAGTTCTTGGTGTAAAAAAGGGTTTTATAATAATCAAAGATTTGTTTCAAAACATATAAATAAGGAGTATTTCTTAAGTATGTATGACGGAGAAAAAAAGACTATGCCCCTGCATAGGTCGTCAATGGTACGGAATCAAAACCATATCGGTTTTTTTGTTGTAGCGGTCGCATTACTGCTCTGTCTGGCTCTAGATATCTCTGTTGTGATGTGCTCGGCTGATGATGATGTTGTTCCAATCGTCTTGACCTCCCTTTCGCTTAGGAATCAGACTATTGAAACGGATTATTCTGAAATTGTTTCCCCTTATACAGCAAACACCAGCACCATCCTGCTTGATGGTGCTTTGAAACGCCTTGTTAAGTTACCTGCAGAAAGCATCGTGGTTCTACTGCCTGATAATCGTCTTGCGATTAAATCTGAGGCGGAGACCAGTTTTTTACCTGAGGGGAGCATCGTATCGTATTATCAAGAGAAACCCGTGATTAGTATCCCTCAGCAGTTGGCGGTTGTTGGTGTTTCAAGCGTGGTGGTATCACCGTTGCGAAATTTTACGGTTAATACAAATTTCCTCCAGTCGGTACAGGAGCTAGATGTCTATCATGTGGAGGTTGTGTTTTTTGAGCTGACGCGGGAACGTCCTGATGTGCCGTTGGTCAGCTATACTATTGATTGGGGTGATGGGCAGAAAGAGTCTTTCATTGCTGAAATAATAGTGGCTTCACATGAATATTCGCAGAGTGGTAGGTATCGGTTAGTCATCAACGTTTCCGATGCCCTTGGGTTTACATATGTGACGACGAAGCAGTACACCGTGAATTATGAGGGGTATCTGATGCATTCCTCCCTGTGGGTGAACAAGTATAAAGCACCTATTGGGGGAGGTTTCCTTGGTTTTGGATTGCTTGTGATTGCCTTGGGGGGGTTTACCGAGAACGGGCGGTACAAACTACTGATGTTGTTCGCCTTGCTGCTTCCATTTTACTCACGGATTCAGAAAGAGGATGTGCTGGACCAGTTTGTCCGAGGGCAGATCTACGGGTTTATTAAGACAAACCCTGGGGTGCATTATAATCAGATTCTGCGGAAGATCGGGGTGAAGAACGGGACCTTGTCGTATCATCTTGGGGTGCTTGAGAAAACCGAGTTGATTCAGTCCCGTAGGGAGGGTCTGAAATATCGGGTGTTTTATCCGACTGGGATGAATTTCCCTAAGGCGGAGCGATTCAGGCTTACTGATTTTCAGATGCAGATTATTGACGCTTTGAAAAGGCGGCCGGGAATAACGCAAAAAGATCTTGCCTGGTTGCTTTCTTCGAAGCCGCAGACGATTAACTATAATATTAAGGTGTTGGGTCAGGCTGGGTTGGTCTCTGTGGTACGCAAAGGTCGGAAGACGACGTGTTTTGCGGTCAAGCATGATGAATCTTCCGCTGGGGTGTAAGCATTCAATAGGGATTTTTTTTTGTGGTTAGTGTGAAAACTGTTAAAAACATCTTCTGGATAGTATTGAGGTGATGCGAACGATTGTTGCGGTATGTGGGAGCGATGCTGATGATGTGAAGCTTTCGTTGGTTATGCTGGAGGCTGCTGAGAAGGTTGGTTCGGGGATCGCAACGCGCGGCGGTGTGCTTGTCTGTGGTGGTCGTGGGGGGGTGATGGAGGCTGCGTGTCGTGGTGCTAAGTCAATGGGTGGTCTTACCGTAGGATTGTTGCCTACGTCTAAGCAGGAGGCCAACGCATTTGTGGATGTTCCGATTTCTACAGGTCTTGGGATGCGTCGGAATTTTTTGGTGGTGCATGCCGCAGATGTGGTGATCGCGATAGGTGGTCGATGGGGGACGCTTAGTGAGATTGCGTTTGCTCTTATCTTTGGTAAGCCGGTGGTGTTGCTTGCTGGGACTGGTGGGTGTGTTAATGAGCTTGCCTCTGGGCGTCTGATGAAAGAGTCTGAGGGGTTGTTGTATGTTGCTTGGTCTGCTGATGAGGCGGTTAAGAAGGCGTTTTCGCTGTGTCCTGAGTAGTGGCATTTTTCCATTTTGATATTCTAGATAATAAGGTATATATAATAGATTAGACAAAGTATAACTTAAGAGGATCTGGAGTTGTTTTTACATTCCTTTTCCTTCCATCTCTCCTATGCCCCTTCCAGATCCTTCCTACCTCCCTTTTCTGATTCTTTCTGACTCTTACTAATTGTTCTAGTATATTATGGAAAAAAAAGATTCGGTTGTTTTAGAGGCTATCGTCGCGCATCATACGTCGGTTTGCCTCTGCTTCTGCCTGGTGTGGGTGAAAGCCCTGACGAATCAAATGATGGCAGATTGCGTCTCTGTAGAGGTCTTGAATTTCTTTTCGTACCATTGGTTCACCAGCACTATAAATATTATTTTGTAAATATATAAATCTTTCTTTTTAAAAAAGACGTATTTAATGCCTTCTACTAAAAACAGGATGATTTCCCCCTTTTGATAAAAGGTACTTTATAATAGAGACGTAATGTTATTCCATCACAAAATCCACCTCTCCATGTATTCTTAATGGATATTCACCTTGTGATAATTCACAGCATACCCGCCTCTTCTATTTTTTCCTGTTGATTTGAATATATTGATGTTATAAATAATATATTATATTTCTAAAAAAAGAGATATTATTTCATGTTCATCTTATTCATAGATATTCATAGAGTTTGATTGCACTGATGTTTTTTGGCAGGTGCATGGAGCGTGCGATTGCGCTGCATTTCACCCGTAGTAGGTATGCGATCGGTCGGTAGGTGGTCTCTGAGAAGGACTCGTAGTTGGCCATGCCTTTGGCGATGATGATGTCCGCCTGATTCAAGGCTTTGCTAACATTCGAAGGCAGTCTTGTAAAGTCCACCCCGACAGCGAAGCATCCTGTGGTCAGAAGTTCGTCGACGATCTCATTTAGCTTGATTTCCATGGCCTCCTTCTCTGTCGCATCACTAAGGATTGATTCTCCTTTGACGACGAGGGTGATACACAGGTGCGGGTTGAAGATTTTTAGTTCCCTGCAAAGGAGTTTGTCAAAGATGATCTCCCCGCAGTTATCTGTAAACAAGACCAGATGGATTGCTTTTTTGAGATGGTGCTTAAGTTTTTCGGAGTCATCATGTCCAAGTCCTTCTGCATAAAGTCTGTCGAAGACGTCCTGTAGCATTTGCGGGTGGGTGCTTGAGCCTTCGATGCCAAAATCCATCATGTTTCCGATGATGGCGCATAGCATGCTGGTTTTTAGGGGGTCCGGTGAGTCTTTGATGAGTGAGTCGATTTTGGGGAGTAGGCTGGTTGCGGTAATGTTGCTTTGCTGTTTTAAGGTCTTATAGGGGTCGTTGTCCTCTAGTGTTTCGTAGGCTGCCTTATGAAGCTTGGTTGCTATCGTTGCGCTGCAGACCTGTGGGTCGTAGAGGCGGGCAAGGAGGCTGCAGGCGGTGCGTATGGTGTTTGTCTGTTTTGTCTTATCGGTGGTGCTTAGTTCTGTTTCGAAGAGGATTCGTTTGAGTAGGCAGGGGACGCATTCTGGTTGGATTTTCATGATGGGACCTGGATGAGGCAGCTGCTTTTTATCTTTACTGTTTCTTGTGGAGGAGATTTCTGTATGCTAAGGAGTTGGCGAGAGGAGAGTGGATGGTTGTTTTTTAAGGGGATGGGAGTGTGTATCGGTGTTAATTCCTCATTGTATTAGGAGTAGTTCTCCTGGATGTCTTTTGGGTTTTATGAGTGCATCAAAACGAAATATTAATATATTCATAAAATTATATTAAAGGTAGATTCACTAAGAAAGGGATTGAGTGCTATGAAAAAAAGACATCTACATATCCTGATATGTGGTATGATGCTGGCGATTCTTCTACCAACCACAACTATAGGAATCGCTACCTGTATACAATCAACAACGGAGACCTGTGGATTGCTTGACCGGACTACCATGCGGGGGTTCGCACTATACCTCGGCAGAGATGCAACAGGAAAAACCATGCATCTCTTCGCCCTCAGAGTCCACTATCTTACGATTGATCTAAGTGGTCAACGGGACAGTGGTGTTATTCGCATGCGGCCGATCGACATTCCTAATAAAATAATCGGGTATCATGGACATATCTACATCTCCGCATCGTTCCGTGGAGCTATAAACATCTAATCTATTATTCTTTTTTTTTTATTTTCTTTTCTTTTTTTATATAAGGTTTTATAAGCACGTAACTAATATCATTTTTTCGGGAGTTGCCTGAAGATGGTGAGGGGTGAAAACGGTCGTCGGGGGATGACTGATCCTAAATATAAAAAGATTCTCAAAAAGAACGACCCATTTGATCAGCTTATCATGGAGCTTCATCGAAAAGGTGTTCTTGACGTCTGTGTGGTGGGGATAGGAAAGAAGACCGTAGGTAATCTGCAACATGTATATTCTCGTAGGTTGGTTCCTCCACAAGGGAAGCATGGCTCATAATTAAAAGTGCTTTAGGATATTTGTTTGTATTAGTTCTATCAGAGACGCACAGTTTGTTGTAATGTTATAAATGTTATATTTATTTTTTTTTGAATATTTTTAAATAGGATAATGCTATGGTGGTGGTCCAAGGAAAGCAGTATTTTGTGGTATATCATGAACGCCATGATAATGTCAATAACAGCTTTCTTAAAGGAGAGCAAGAAATGGTAGAATTTGTAAAGATCTCAAACCAAGGGACACTGCTGAAAATCACAGAGGTATCCGATATCTATCGGGATCATCCGTACTCCTAGGATAGCGATGAATAATCCTTTTTTCTTTTCAATGAGTATTTACATTGAATATAAAAAGAGAAAAAGTCGTTCGCAGTCATAGTCATATTACTTGATCGTTTGAAAAAGAGTATATTCATCTGTTCTTTTTTATTTCTTGGTGCACTAAAAGTTTATCACCTAGAATCTAGTTTCTTTTTATCAATGCTTTTAATCGGTTAATAAAAAAATAAAAAAGGAAAAGGAGGCGGGTGTGTTATCGTTATTCTTCGTTCTTGTTTTTCTTTCTTGAGAGGAGCAGTATCAACAGTAGTGCTATGAGTGCAAGCAGTGCCAGTGCGATGATCCAGATGTTATTGACGACAAGGGTCTGCTGGATGACGACATCCTTTTGAGCTATGGAAGCAAGACTACCGTCTGATGCGGTTACAGTGATCGTGTAAGTCCCTGGGTCGCTCCATCGGTGGAGGAGGACGAAATGTTGTCCGCAGGGAAACCTCGGGGTCTGATAGATGAAACCGTCGCCCCAGTCGATAAGATAGGAGATGTAGTCTGAGTTGTTGTCAAAGGCTCCGAAGATGTAGGAGTATCCTGTGTTTGTATAGCCGTTCTTTGGACCTGCGATGAGTGGAGTTGTTGGAGGGCTGTTTGGCACAATGATCGTGACGTTAGTCCTATCGATGTCTGTGGCTCCAAAGTTATCGATGACCGTCAGAGTAACAGGGTAGATTCCTGCGTTGATGTAGCTATGGCTAATGGTTGCTCCTTCTGCGATGATACCATCTCCGAAGGACCAGCGATAGAGGATAATCAATCCGTCGGCGTCAGAGCTTTTAGATCCGTTAAAGAGTATTTCTTGATGGATAAAGCCGTTGTATGGACCGTTTGCGTTTGCTACAGGTGCGATATCGTTGTATCGGTATCCGTGGTTGATTCGTGTGGTCTGAGTGGTTTGTTCATCTCCTGTCTCTCCGTTATCTTCGTTTCCGTTATCTTCGCTGTCTCCCTCCTCACTATTTCCATTGTCTTCATTGTCTCCATTGTTTCCACTGTCTCCATTTCCGTTATCGCCGCTGTCATCATCTCCGTCATCTCCGTCGTCACTATCGTTGTCTCCGTCATTGCTATCCCCATTGTCATCATTATCTCCAATGATGTTGATGAATGTATATTCTGAGATTTCACCAGCTGTGATAAAAATAGAGTCATGGTCAGGAATGTATCCTTCAGGAACGTTGATTTCAGTGAAATTGTACACCCCTGGACTAAGCCAGATGCATTTGGGTGAAGATTCATTGAAAGAAAAGGTGTCAAGAATCTCTCCATCTTTTAATATCTGGATGCTGAACAATGTGTCTGGGTCATCGTAGGTTACAATCTCTCCGCTTTGGTTGAGCCGTACGTCTTTTCTTAAGATGAAAGGATACAAGGTATGCGAATCTGTATCGTGAACGATGTGTTGCATTGCTGAGTGAGTCTCATGAACCCAGGTGCCTTCCGCTGTTGCGATGTTGGTCAGTTGGTCTGGGAAGATTTCATTGAAGTCAGGGGTGGTAGTGCAAGTAAAGATCCAGGTTTCCGAATGATCAAGCATTTCATTATGATTCTGTTCGCCAGAGACGTACGTGGCTGGTCCTAATAGGTCATCTACAACGGAAACGTTACTGAGTGGTTGGTGTTTGGGGTTGCTCACGTAGTAGGTATAGGTGATTTGTTCTCCTGCATAGGCAACAGTCGGTCCTATTTTGACGATTTCAATTTCAGGTTCAGGGGCACCGGAACTAGCAAGGGGGATGAAGCAAACCCCGATAAGAATCCAGGTAATCAGAGAGACACTGGGGATGGTAAAGAGGTGTTCATTTTCATTTTTCGATAAATATTTCTTTTTCATAGTATCTCCTTTTATTTGTGCTATGGTTTTGCTGTTGTCGTTCAATTATTAAATTGCTGTTGTACAACTATTATCTAATTTCTTTACATTTGTTATCGATTTTATTTTTCAATTTTTATGAAATTAAATATTGTGTCAAGGACATTATAGAGCGATTTTTTTCCATGGGTTTTATATAATTTTTGTTGTATTCATCTCTGATCGTTATATGGAAAAAAAACTTCTCCTAGTCCCTGGGTATCTGGTCGGATGCGGGTGTCTTGCGCTGATTACGTATCGGACCATTCTTGCAGTTAGCACGTCAAGTAAGATAATCATGGTGCAGGTGAACCGATTTGGGGAGCAGTATGTTGATTTGGTGTTGCTTGGGATGCTGTGGGCGGTCTGCATGGTCGGGTTATGGTCGCTTACGTTCCTGTTAAAGGGACTAGACCAAAGGCAAGAACATAGAGATGTTGGGTTGGTAGTGGCAAGGCATACTGTTACGCCTCTTTTTTTGGATCAAGACAAAGTGGCGGCTTCTTTGGTTTCCTTGGAATCGTCACCAATGGATGCAATAGGGTATATGGATTTGGATGAGAGTAGACATTTATCTATTGCATCTGTGTCTGTGACAGCTCTTCAGGTGAGCTTCCTTGAATGTTCTAATTATATTTTTTAGAAAAAATTTAAATACTTGTAAAACAACCAAACGTACGTTAGAACGCTGGTGGGGTTCCCCTCCTCACTGGTACTCTGGAGAGGAGGATTTTCTTCCTCCCAGAGAAAAAAAGGTGAGACAATGGTTGTCTTTGTAAAGATCTCAAAAAACGGAAAAATCATACGCATCAAAGAAGTCGACGACACCTATCGGGATAAACCATATTGGTGGGATGAAGACGAATAACTCTTTCCCTTGATACGGGAAAACCCAGGCAAAATAACAAACCGAATGCAAGAATATTTTCCATAGGATGTGACGTCAACAACCTCACGTTTTCCTATAAATATTTTTTATATGTAACGTTTTTACGAAATAATCTTCTTTTTCTGTGTTTTTTTTGTACGGAAAACTCTTATGGCAGAAAGAATTCTGTGATTTATTGTTATAAATGTTATAGAAAATATTTTATAAAAAAAATTAAATAGGGTAAGATAATACTATTAATCAGGAAGCGAAGGGTTATATGATGACATTTAGCTGATGTCATAAAAGATCCAAGCATTCCAAACGGGGAGTGAGCTTATAGTTGAATTCGTAAAAATCTCAAAGGACGGCGTTCTCTTAGAAATCAAAGAAGTCTCTGATAAATATAGAGATCTAATTTTTCAGGGCACACAAAAAGTGTAAATCTCTTTCTCTTTTTTTCATATATTTTTTCCGCTTATTTCGAAACCATAGATTTTTTTATATTTCTAACAAATTTTTTTCCGAGTCTTGTAGATTATAATTTTTATCCAAAATTATACAAAAAATATATATTTAGAAAAAACATATCATTTCAATGAAAATTTCGTGAGGTGGATGCTAGGAATGGATTTTTTCCATTTTGATAGACTATCAACCTACATTAATAAAGGTCAAATATCATACAGTATCATCATATAAAAGAAAAATAGCATAAAAATATAAATGGGACGTGGGCTGATGAGGCATCTCTGCTGGTTCTCCTTGGGATCTAGTAGTGGTGTGTACTCCTCTATCCTATTAGAAACTATGGTTAGGATATGAAAAAAATTCTACTGCTGGTCGCGATGGGGTCTGTACTTCTTTGGACTGTGTTTACCAGCTCTGCTCTTGTCATATATCCAGGCATGGATTTTCGTGTGGAAAATGAGACTTACACGGTCAATACCACCATGGTGTTTGACCAGATTACCGTAAGTGACACGTTCATTGTATTTAATGAGACAGGATTTTCTGTTCTGTCTCCGAACGGTATCACGATTACACTTGTATATATCAGTGATCATATCCCTTGTGCTATCTATGGGGAAACGGTGATGGATTTCTCTGCAAGTACCACAAGTGGTACGGTGTGGTTGAGTCTCTCAGGGTTTCCTGTGAATAATGAGTATCTGATTACGAGAAATGCGGTGAATCATTCAACTAGTACTGCGAACGGAACCGGGGTGATTTCTTTTTCCACCACAGTATGGGGTTCGCCGCAGCGTTTTAAGGTGTTTTTGCAGACGCAGACGTCTGGGGAACCAACGCCTCCACAAATCTCTGGGATGACACGTACGACATCAGATCCGCTTGATACGAGTCCAACGTATGGGTGGGTGAATGTCTGTGGAGATTTTTCCACCTCTCATGACTACACTGTCCCATCAGGAGTTATCGATTCCTCGATTCACTTTGTCGGGGCACATCAAGCTTTATTCATAGAAAAATAAGGGGATAACATGAAGAAAATAACAATAGTATTGCTAGGAACGTTTGTAATATTGGGCTTTCTCCCCACCGCGTCAGCAGGTACGGTGTCAGAACAGTTGGCTGGGATAGAAAATCCCGATATGTTGTTTATTAGCATGACTGAGATACGCAACAGTGATGGAGAGACTTTCGGAACATCGGCTGCAAATATTCAAGAAGCTATTGACCAATGCTCAACTCCTGGCACTGTTTGGCTTCCTTCTGGAACTTACAATCCTTCATCAACAATAACCATCAATCAAGGAATCACCCTTGATTTATGCGGAGCAGTTATCAGACCTTCTAGTAATTACGGAAACATCATCGAGATGGAAAAGGATTCGCATCTTTGGAATGGTTTCGTTGACTGTTCACAAATATCGATGAGTGACGACTATGCTGCAATTTATCTCTCTGGATTCTCAGGTGATGTAAGTGGGGACACCATCCAAACAATAAAAAATATGCGATTGGATAGTAAAACAAACGTTCATGACAATTGGTATGGAACAGGAGTCTATCTCCATGCGACTTCTGGGAGTTGCCAACGAGCATTGTTTTCAAAGCTTTTCATACACGGTTTCGAGTATGGAATCAAGATGAAAGCAGATGGCGGAAATATAAAAGAAAATCTCTTCAAATATATTGGAGGGCATGCGAACCATTATAACATTTATATTGAAGCTGTGGGGAACTCACAAATTTACGACAACATGTTTGATTTGACGATGTGGCAATCTGGATTTCCAGAATATTGGAGCGGGAGCCCAGGAGTAACAGAGAACAATATTAGAATGCATGGAAATTGCTACAACAACCTGTTCCGTGAAATGTTGTTCTGGGACTATGCAAGGAATATGTTACCTTACGGAAAAATGTCTGTAGACCTTGACGCTCCCACTCATGACAACTATCTCGAATGGTTCGGTGGCAATGAAGGTGATGGACAAACACCAGGAAATACTCAATTCTACGATTATGGAACAAACAATATCAAATGGATGCTACCGATATATAACCCGCCATCCCAGAGAGACTCATATGAGTACCTTGATGATATGCAAGACGCGTATCATACGACTGTAGAAGGCTCTGGAACGTGGTTAGGGTTAAGCAGCCCGTACTATCTCTTTACGGAGCCATCCCAGATAATAAATAGTAAAGGAAATACCTTCTCTGATATACAATCAGCCCTCAATAATCTAGGAGGTCAACCAGGTACAGTGTGGGTTCCAAAAGCCACGTATTTGGTATCATCCCCAGGTATAACCGTTCCAGCCAATACCTTCTTAGATTTAATGGGTTCCACTATCGTTCCTCAAACGGCGATGAATGTCATTACTCTTGGACAAGGAGCAATGGTGATGAACGGAATCATCGACTGTAGCGGGGTAGACCTCGCAGACGATCAATCGCCCATTCGAGTCGCAAACATCTTACATCAAAGCTACAAATTAGGCGCCATCATTGACAATATGGCTCTTTTATCGCATGAACAGAGGGGAACTGGGATGTATTTATTCGCAAACCAGATACCGTCTAGTGTTTGTTGGGTTTATTCAACTAGAATATACGTCGATGGATTCAAATACGGGATTCAACTTCATACGATTCAAAGTGGAAACTGGGACTTGTACGTGAATGGAAATGCGTTCCGTTATATTACAATCAACGATTGTGAATACCCGATATATCTTCTTGGGTATGATTATACAAATCCACCTGTAGCGGAGGTGACTGGGAATATATTCACTTTTGTTATCATTAATCCATCACCAAACGGAGGAACTCTCAGAGGGTTTTTTACTCAAGGAGGGGCTTGTCAATTCACAGACAAAATGTGGATTCTTAACTACAACGATGCTATGCGTGCATATGGGCGTAAATCTATCGAGGACCATACAACTGGTGGTACATTCTTCGAATGGTGTGGAGGAACACAATCAAACCCGCCGGACTACATCATCGACCATATTGGGAACTGGGACACCCGTATAAAGGTGATACCAGATGGAACGCCTATTCCTGACGAGATGCCTGATTTAAGCGCAACCATGACAGAAGATTATTACATTCAATTGTCAGGGTATGAGTCTCCACAAATCTCTGGGGTTACACGTACGACATCAGATCCGCTTGATACGAGTCCAGCGTATGGGTGGGTGAATGTGAGCTGCACGGTGACGGACAATGTCGGGGTATCCCAAGTGATCCTCCGGATTCACACTCCGAGTGGCTCATGGAATAATGTTTCTATGACGGCGGGGGGTTCTGGGAAGTATTATTATCGTTCGACCACTGCGTTTTCCATTTTGGGAAACTATAGTTACTCGATTTTAGCTCGGGATACGAGCAATAATGTGGCTACCTCAGGTGCAGTGTTGTTTTCAATGCCGCCGAACTGGGATATGAACTCTGATGGTGTTATCACTGTGTTGGATTTTGTGCTGATCTCAAATCACTATGGTCAGAGTGGTGCGAACGGGTGGATTCGTGAGGATGCGGATAATAGCGGAGATATCGAGGTGTTGGATATGGTGTTTGTCTCAAGTCATTTTGGTGAGGAATGGTGGGTATGAACATGAGACAATGGAAACGTATTCTGAGTCATGCGTCATGGGATGCTGCAAAAACCGTAGTCATCTGTGGTCTTGTGTTTTGTGTTGGAGTCTTCTCTCTCATAGGATTTGTACGCGGGG